>OBLI01000532.1_pt1 | contig 40654 bp, 40 predicted proteins | sample 1519701 | NCBI WGS metagenome assembly OBLI01 (sample SAMEA3663005, study PRJEB22513) | pig gut metagenome | biome: pig gut; feature: pig-associated habitat; material: faeces | place: France | collected 2012
AACCTCGCACTCTGGCGTTCATTCAGTTCATTGTTCAGTTTTCAAAGGTCATCGTTGTCATCACCGGGTGGCGACGACTTGTTTATTTTAACAAACTCGGAAGAGCTTGTCAAGGATTAATTTGAACTTTTTTCAAAACTCAAATCACCCCGGTCTGCATAAAACAGACCTTTGCAGGATAAAGTTCCTGCGGCATCAGGGCCTCGCCCAACAGCTTATTTAGTATACTACTGTGTAAAGAATATGTCAAGGATTTTTTTCAAATTCTTGACGCCGGCCGCGAATCATCGCCTGCGGCGATGTGTTCGTCGTTCATCGTCAATCCGTAACATCGCCTGGCCGCGATTCCGTAGGGGCCGTCCTGTAAAGGCGGCCCGCTACGCGCTGAGGGCATCCCGAAGCGTCGTTGTCAGTTTGAGGCTGTCGCGGCAGAACGCCGCATCTGAATCCGAGGAAAAAGCCGTGGTTCGTAGTTCGTGGCTCGTGGCTCGTAAAAGCTCACCATCATTCCGAATAGGCCATGATCAAATATCACAGCGGGCCGCCCTAGCCGGGTCGGCCCCTACGCTGGCCCCGGTCGGGGCTTTTTTTACGAGCCGAGGGTTACTCGAGGCGATGTTGTCAGTTTGAGATGCCGCGGTGTAACGGCATCCGTAGGGGCCGTCCTGTGAAGGCGGCCCGTTACGCGCTGAGGGCTCCCCGAAGCGTCGTTGTCCGTTTAAGTCTGCCGCGGCGGGACGCCGCATCTGAGTCCGAGGCGGCCTGCAGCCGGCAAACTGCGACTGGCGCAAAAAAAGAGGCCCGCAGGCCTCTTTTTTTATTTAAACAATTTCGTCTGTTCTTTTTCGTCTTCATCGTTGCCTTCGATAGCAATGGTATCGAGTGCCGCTACTTTATCGTCGCCTTCCAGTTTCTGAATCTTGACGCCTGATGTATTGCGGCCTTTCTTGATGCCGATGCTTTCGATGTCCGTGCGGATGACGATACCATTCGATGTGATGAGCATCAGTTCCTGTCCTTCATGAACAACTTCGACGCCGACGATGTCGCCGGTCTTCGGCGTAATCTTGAAGTTCTTGATGCCTTTGCCGCCGCGGAGCTGGACTTTATAGGCATCGATATTGTTGCGCTTGCCGAAGCCTTCTTCACTGACGGTCAGGACCTGGCAGTCCGGTTCAAGGACGTCAGCACCGATGACCATATCGCCTTCGGCCAGGGTAATGCCTCGGACGCCGCGGGTATTCCGGCCCATGGGACGGACGTCATTTTCATTGAAGCAGATAGCCATGCCCAATTTAGTCGCCAAGATAATCGTCTGGTCGCCGTTGGTCAGGCGTACCTTGGCCAAGTGGTCCCCTTCCATGAGGGAAATGGCGATGAGGCCATTGCGGCGGACGTTCTTAAATTCCTGGAGGAGCGTCTTCTTGACCAGGCCTTTTTCTGTAACCATGAACAGGTTCATCGACGGGTCGACCTGATCGAGGTCGATGAGGGCGTTGACTTTTTCACCATTGGACAAGGGCAGGATGTTGATGGCGGCAATACCCTTGGAATTACGGCTGTTGGCTTCCGGGATTTCATAGGCCTTCAAGCGATAGACGCGCCCGAAGTTGGTGAAGAACAGGACCGTATTCCATGCCGATGTATAGAGCAGATGGTTTACAGCATCTTCATCTTTCGTACCCATGCCCTTGATGCCGCGGCCGCCTTTGTTCTGTGTATGGTATACATTGGCGTTGATGCGCTTCATGTAACCCCGACGGGTCAGCGTGAGGACCATGCGTTCATTGGGGATCATATCTTCGATGGAGAAATCCGACGAATCGGCTACGATCTGTGTACGCCGTTCATCACCGAATTTCTTCTTGGCATCGAGGAGTTCCGTCTTTACGATTTCCATGACTTTGTGTTCATCAGCCAGGACGCTGCGCAAGTAGGCAATGCGTTTTTCCAGTTCCGCATATTCTTCTTCGATCTTTTCGCGTTCTAAGCCGGTCAGACGGCGCAGACGCATGTCGAGGATAGCCAGGGCCTGTTTTTCGCTGAGATTGAACTTGCTCATCAAAGACTGTTTTGCCGCATCGTCCGTAGCCGATTCGCGGATCGTCTTGATGACTTCGTCGATGTGGTCCAGGGCAATGAGCAGGCCTTCCAAGATATGAGCCCGTGCCAGGGCTTTATCGAGCTCGAACTTGCTACGGCGGGTGATGACGTCTTTCTGATGGTCAAGATAGTAGTTCAGAATCTGTTTGAGCGTCAAGACGCGCGGATGGCCGTCGACGAGGGCCAGCATGATGACGCCGAACGTTTCCTGGAGCTGCGTGTGCTTGTACAGCTTGTTCAGGACGATATCCGGGTTGACATCGGCCCGCAGTTCGACGACGATGCGCATGCCCTTGCGGTCCGATTCATCGCGCAGGGCCGTAATGCCGTCGATTTCCTTATTGCGGGACAAGTCGGCAATGGACTCGATGACGCGCGCTTTATTGACCTGATACGGGATTTCCGTCACGACAATGCGGTGTTTCCCCTTGTTCATCGGTTCGATAGTCGCACAGGACCGCATCTTGATGCTGCCCCGGCCGGTCGAATAGGCTTTGATGATGCCGTCGCGGCCCATGATCTTAGCGCCCGTCGGGAAATCAGGCCCTTTGATTTTAGTCATGATTTCTTCCAGGCTGGCTTCGGGGTTGTCGATGAGCAGGACGCAGCCGTCGATGACTTCGCCTAAATTATGAGGCGGAATGTTTGTGGCCATGCCGACGGCAATCCCAGCCGAACCGTTGACCAGGAGGTTCGGGATCTTCGACGGCAGGACCGTCGGTTCCTGCAGGGAGCCATCGTAGTTGGGCATGAAATCGACCGTTTCCTTGTCGATATCTTCCAGCATTTCGCCGGTAATCTTAGCCATACGGACTTCGGTATAACGCATGGCAGCGGCCGAGTCGCCGTCAACAGAACCGAAGTTGCCGTGGCCATCGACCAAGGGATAGCGCGTTGAGAAATCCTGAGCCAGGCGGACGGTCGCATCATAGACGGAGCTGTCACCATGGGGGTGATACTTACCTAAAACTTCGCCGACAATACGAGCCGATTTTTTATAGGGCTTGTTCGGCGTCATGCCTGCTTCGTGCATAGCATAGAGAATACGCCGGTGAACCGGCTTCAGCCCATCGCGTACATCTGGCAGGGCACGAGTGATGATGACACTCATGGCATAGTCGATGTACGACGTCTGCATTTCACTTTCCAGACAAACCGGCACAATTTTATCTACTTGTTGTTCGTCCACAAATTTCACCTCATATACAAACTGAAAATAACTGCCGGCCAGCAAAGGACCCGCAGTCCGAATCGTTATCGTCATATGGCAGCCCGTAAAATGAACAAATGGGCGCATACGATTATATTATAACAAATATTTCCAGTTTTCTCTAGAGGGTAAAAATTAGTTCATGGTTTAGAGTTCAGAGTTTGTAGTTTGCAGTTCATCGTTCGTCGTTCATCGTAATGGCTTTTGAAATTTCGACCTACGATGAACGACCTACGACGAACAAGTATCCTGGAGAGACACTTGCCAGAATAATGGCGTATCCCCTACCGTTTATTGCTATATCTCCAGATTTTCATTTTTTCGGCTTCTTTGATCAGGTCTTCCCGGAAATCCGGATGGGCGATGCTGATGAGGCGTTCAGCCCGTTCCCAGGTCGAGGCACCCATGAGGTTGACGATGCCATATTCCGTAGCGACCCAGTTGACCTGGGAGCGCGGGTCCGTAACCGTCGTGCCCGCTGCCAGCGTCGGGATGATGCGCGATTCGTCGCGGCCGGTCTTCTTGTTGTGGAACGTCGACCGCAAGGCGATGATGCTCTTGCCGCCGCGGGACCGATAAGCGCCGTCGGTGAAGTCGAGCTGGCCGCCACTGCCGCTGATTTGATGGGTCCCGGCCGATTCAGACGATACCTGGCCAAAGAGGTCGATGTCGATGCAGTTATTGATAGAAATGAAATTATCCATCTGGGAAATGACGAAAGGATCATTGATGACGTCTACCGGATAGGCTGCCAGGAAAGGATTGTCGTCCATCCAGTCATAGAGGTCCTGCGTCCCCAGGGCAAAGGCCCAGCTTACCTTATCACGGCAAAAGGCCTTGCGACGGTTCGTGAGCTGGCCGTGCTGATACATGAGGTAAAAGGCATCGACGAGCATTTCCGTATGGACGCCTAGGTCTTTCAGGTCCGATTCGGCCAAGAGGGCACCGATCGTGTTGGGCAGGCTGCCGATGCCAAGCTGCAGTGTCGCCCCGTCGGGAATCTGCTGAACAATGGTCTTGGCAATCTTGGCGTCGATGTCATCACCTGTCGTAAAGGGAATCGTCGCCAAGGGATGGTTGCCGTATTCGACGATTCCGTCGATATCGCTGATATGGATACATTCGCCGCGGCCGCCGAGAACACGGGGCATGGCTTCATTGACTTCGACGATGACCTTCTTGGCCTTCTTGGTGATAGCTTCCGTTGCCGAGACGGCCAGGCCGAAATTGAAGAAGCCGTGTTTATCCATGGGGCCGACGGTAATCAAGGCCACGTCGACGTCAAGGAGGTCGCGGTACATGGACGGCTTGTTGCGGTAGCACATGGGGATGAAATTCATCTGGCCGAGGGCGCATTTTTTCCGGTCATAGCCGCTCATATGCCAGTTCATAGCCGTAAAGGCCTTGCGTTCCGGGTCCTGTTCGATGATTTGCCGCGGCGCTACGGAAAGACACATGCGGACCTTGACATCTTGCAGTTCATCCCGTCGGGCTGCCAGGGCCTGGTCGAGGAGAATCGGCTGAGTCGTGCCCATACCGTAATCGACCCAATCCCCGGATTTAACGACTTTCACTGCTTCTTCCGGCGTCATCAGTTTCTGTTTGTACATATCTGTCCATTGGGACATAAAAATCACCCTTTCGTCTGATTTGTTTTTAGTACGACGTTTTACGTTTACTTATATCCTTATTATACGACGCCAGAAGCGCCCTGGCAAGGCGTTTGGGTAAACACGTGTATGCTGTTTGAGCATATGCCTGTAGAGTCTCGTGGTTCGTGGTTCATGGCTAGAAAAAAGAGCCGTCCAAAGGGACGGCCCTTAACTAGCCACGAACTGCTAGCCACTAGTCTTATTCACTTTGTCTTTTTTCGATGATTTCATCCATGATTTTCTTCGGTACTTCTTCATAGTCGAAAAATTCCATGTTGAACGTGCCTTTGCCCTGGGTCATGGAGCGCAGGACGGTGACGTAATCTTTCATTTCTGCCAGAGGGACCTGGGCTTTAACGACGATGATGCCTTTGCGGTTGCGATGATGTTCCATACCGAGGATGCGGCCACGGCGGCTGCTGAAGTCGCCCATGACATCACCCATGTAATCTTCCGGGATGACGACGTCGACGTTGTAAATCGGTTCCAAGAGGATCGGTTTAGCTTCCGGTACGGCTTTCTTGAGGGCCTGGGCGGCAGCGACTTTGAAGGCCATTTCCGACGAGTCGACGGGGTGATAAGAGCCATCGGTCAACGTGACTTTGACGTTGATCATGGGGAAGCCGGCGATGAGGCCTTTTTCCAAGGTTTCGCGGACGCCTTTTTCAACAGCCGGGATGTACTGTTTCGGCACGGCACCGCCAAAAATCTTATCGACGAATTCAAAGGGTTCGCCCGTCGTCAGCGGTTCGATATCCAAGAAGACATGGCCGAACTGACCGTGACCGCCGCTCTGTTTCTTATGTTTACCTTCAGCTGTCGCCTTGCTCTTGATGGTTTCACGATACGGGATGTAGACGTCTTCCTGTTTCGCTTTGACACCGTATTTCCGTTCAATCTTAGTCAGGATATGATCGAGGTGGACGTCGCCCATGCAACGGACGAGGAGCTGTTTGCCTTCCGTACTCTTTTCTACTTGGCACGTCGGATCTTCTTCGCTGACCTTCAGGAGAGCGTTCATCAATTTTTCTTCTTCACCCTTCTTTTCCGGGACCAGGGCTACCGTATGCAGCGGATTCGGGAAGCGGATAGGGTCATAGACGACGGGGAAATCAGGAGCCGCAAAGGTATCGCCTGTCCGGGCATTCGGTAACTTTGGCAGGACGACGATGTCCCCGGCAATAGCAGCCGGAACGGGGATCTGTTCCTTGCCGACCAGGGTCAAGACTTTGCCCATCTTTTCTTCTTTGCCCTGGGACATATTATACAATTTATCTCCTTCTTTGAGTTCGCCCGAGAAAATGCGGACATAGCTCAATTTGCCGGCAAAGGGATCGACAAGGGTCTTGAAGACGAAAGCCGTGAACGGCTTGTTGGGATAGACCAGGACCGGTTCGCCCGTCTTCTTATCCGTGCCCATCATGACTTTCTGCGAAGCATCAGGCATGTAGGTGATGATACGGCGCAGGAGTTCAGCTGTGCCGATATGGTTAATAGCGCTGCCGCACATGAGCGGGCAGACGCGCCCTGTGAGCATACCTTGGCGCAACCCTTTGCGCAGTTCTTCAATGGTCAGTTCATCGCCGTTGAGGTATTTTTCCAGCAATTCGTCATCGCCTTCAGCAGCGGCTTCCATGCACATTTCACGGACTTCGCGGGCTTTGGCCATATATTCCGGCGGAACCTTGATTTCCGAGCATTCGCCATTGTTCCATTCCCAGGCTACCATCTTGCAGACGTCGATGATGCCGCGGAAGTCCTTGCCTTCGCCGATAGGGATCTGGAGCGGCATGATGGATTTGCCGAAGACGGCGCGCAATTTTTCCAGGCAGCCGAAGAAGTCAGCATGTTCGGCATCCATCTTGTTGACATAAACCATGCGCGGCAATTTCAATTCGACACCGTAGTCCCAAGCCCGTTCCGTATCCATTTCAACCCCGGATTCGGCCGAAACGACGAGCAGGATGCCGTCGCTGGCACGCAGGGCAGCGCGGACTTCGCCGCAGAATTCGGAGTACCCCGGCGTATCGAGGAAATTCAGCTTATAGCCTTCCCATTCGCAAGGCGCAATGCCGAGCTGGATGGTGACGTTTCTCTTAATTTCTTCCGGTTCATAGTCCATAATATGCTTGTTGTCTTTACCGACGCCAACGGCATCGACAGCGCCGCAGGCAAGCAGTAACGATTCAACAACAGCCGTTTTGCCGGCGCCATCATGCGAAAGTACAGCAACGTTGCGAATTTTATCACTTGTGTATTCTTTCATAAAACAATCGCCTCCTATGGAATCTCAGTTAATATTATATATTCGAGATGAAGGGGGCAGATTCCTTTTTTAAGTTGCATTTTTTCAAAAATAATTATGCTTTTTCTGTCATTTTGGCCAGGGCCAGGGAAACCATCAGCTCGACGCCGACAGGCAGGCAGGCTTCATCGACGGCAAAGTGGGTATTGTGCAAAGGATAGACCGTATGGCCGGGCTTGGTCGCGCCGAGCCAGAAGAAGCCGCCATCGAACTTCTGCAGGTATCCGGAAAAGTCTTCGGCCGTCATGGCCGGTTCGTCGATCTCAGCCAAAACGTCGGGGCCAAAGCAGTCCTTGGCCACACCGGCGACAAAAGCGGCCTGCTGGGGCGTGTTGCGGACAGCGGCATAACCCCGTTCATAGTCGAGATGGCTCACCGTCCCGTACATAGCATCGATGCCTTTGAGCGTATCCTGGAGATGGGCTTCGACGGCATCCTGGGCCTCAGTATGGTAGGTCCGGCAGGTCCCTTCGATTTCGACGGTATCGGCAACGACATTATACCTCGTGCCACCGGTAATCTTGCCAAAGGTCAGGACAGCCGGATAGAGGGGATTGACGCGGCGGCTGATGATAGTCTGGGCCGCTGTCAGGAACTGGGCCGCAGCGACGATGGTGTCGACGCCTTTATGGGGCATGGCGGCATGGCTGGCCTTACCATTGAGGACGATGCGGATATGATCCGAAGCAGCCATCATCGGGCCGGGCAGGACGCCGATTTTGCCACTGGGCAGGGCCGGCCAGACGTGGAGGCCGTAAACGGCATCGACGCCGTCGAGGACGCCGGACGCAACCAGCCCCTTGGCGCCGCCGACAGGCGATTTTTCTTCGGCTGGCTGGCAGATGAAGACGACCGTACCGGGAATATCGTCTTTCACCTGGCTCAGAACCTTAGCGGCACCGAGGAGGATGCTCATGTGGCCGTCATGGCCGCAGGCGTGCATCTTGCCGGGGAAATTGGACGCAAAGGGCAGGCCCGTTTCTTCCGTCATGGGCAGGGCGTCCATATCGGCCCGCAAGGCGATGACCGGCCCCGGCTTGCCGCCTTTGAGCGTCCCCAGGACCGCCGTCGTACCGGCGACATATTCCTGTACATCGATTCCGAAAGACCGCAGCTTGGCTGCCATAAAAGCAGCCGTTTCCACTTCTTCGCCAGATAATTCCGGATTTTCATGGATATGACGGCGCATGGCACAAATATCAGGCACAGCCTGTTTCACTAAGTCTTTGATAATCATTTTATCGATCATGGCAAACCCTCCATGTATGAATTATTATTTATAAAATATGGCTAATAATACCACATAACATGAGAAAATACAACTGCTTCACTAGTCTTTTACAAGAGCTGGTACAGCCCTGATAAGTGCGTTATAATAAGGATGCAAGTTCATAATTCATCCATTTTAAAAGGGAGGCTTATGCATGAAAGCATTTGATACAGAAAACAGCGTCTGGGCCCGCTTCTCACCGGAACAGCGCGGCCAGATGGAAACTTACAGCGTCCACTACCGTCAGTTCCTGGACACAGCCCGGACAGAACGGCTGGCCAATAAGGAAATCATCCGCCAGGCTGAAAACGCCGGATTCCGGCCCTTGGCTGACTTCACCAGCCTGAAAGCCGGCGACAAGGTCTATTGGAACCAGAAAGGGAAATCAGTCATCTTAGCCGTCATCGGCTCCGACCCCATCGAAAAAGGGCTGAAAATCGTCGGCTCCCATATCGACTGCCCGCGGTTGGACGTCAAGGCTATGCCTATCGTCGAAAAAAATAAAATCGTCTACTTCAAGACCCATTACTATGGCGGCTTGTTGAAATATCAATGGGTCTGCCTGCCCTTGTCCCTGGTCGGCGTCGTTTATAAAGCCGATGGCAGCCGCATCGACGTCTCCATCGGCGAAGCCCCGGGCGATCCCGTCCTGTTCATCAACGACTTGCTGCCCCACCTGGGAAAGGACCAGGCTGCTAAGAAGCTCTCTGAAGCCATCAGCGGCGAAATGCTCATGCCCCTGGCCGGTACGAATGGCGAAGGAGAAAAGACGAAACCGGCTATTCTGGCCTTGTTAAAGGACAAATACGGCATTGAAGAAGAAGATTTCACCAGTGCCGAACTGGAAATCATCCCGGCCGTCAAGAGCCGCGACGTCGGCCTGGACCGGTCGATGATCATGTCCCACGGCCATGACGACCGCGTCTGCTCTTACGCCAACCTAGCCGCCATCCTCGATGCCGAACCAGGGGAAAAGACGCAAGTCGCCCTCTTTGCCGATAAAGAAGAAATCGGTTCCGTCGGCAACACCGGCGTCCACTCGTCGTATTTTCCGGACTTCATTGCCGAACTCTTGTCCCTCCAGGGTCGTGACCAAGAAATCTGGCTGCGCCGGACCCTGCGCAACAGCGAAGTCCTGTCGGCCGACGTCTGCGCCGCCTTCGACCCGGTCTTTGCCGATGCCTATGAAGAACAGAACTCGGCCAAACTCGGCTACGGCATCTGCCTGTGCAAATACACCGGTGCCCGCGGCAAGGCCGGCAGCAACGACGCCAACGCCGAATTTATGGCCAAGATCCGCCGCATCTTCAACGAAAAAGAAGTTCCCTGGCAGGTCGGGGAACTGGGTAAAGTCGACCAAGGTGGCGGTGGCACCATCGCCTACATCATGGCCGACTGGGGCTGCGACGTCGTCGACTGCGGTGTAGCCATGCACAGCATGCACGCTCCTTTAGAAATCGTCGCCAAAGCCGATGCCTACAGCGGCTACCTGGCCTATAAAGCCTTTTTTGAAAGTAAGTGAGAAAAAGGCGCTGTCGCAGGAAGACAGCGCCTTTTTAGTGATTAGGGTTTAGTGGCTAGTGGTTAGTGAATGGCTTTAAATTTAAAGGTTTTCTCTGTAAACTACAAAGGCTGTACTGCTGTACTGTAAACTGGCCTGGAAATCACACATATCCCGGAACGGGCTCGCCACGTGCGAGTCCCTACAGCGTAATTCTGGAACCGGGGTGTGCTTAATGGCATTCACTTTCACGAAGCCCCTTGATTGTCTGGTAAAGGCCGTACACGTAGAGGGCGACGGCTACCCAGGCGAAGCAGAAGGTCAGGCGCAAGGGCGGCGTGATAGTTTCACCGCTCAAGAGGCCGATGACCAGGGTGATGCTCGGCGAGAGGTACATGAGCATACCGCCCGTCGTTATGGGGACGCCTTTGACGCCGGCCGAAAAGAGCATCATCGGAATGGCCGTGACGATGCCCGTCGCCGGCAGGAGCAGCCACTGCCAGCCCTGGAAAGTCCCGACAGCCCCCATGCCGTGATATTCGCTGAAAGCGATGAACAGCCGGGACAGGGGCACCATGGAAAAGGATTCGATGAAGACCGAAACCTGGCTTTCCAGGCGGACTTTCTTTTTCAACATGCTATACGTCGCCCAGGTCAGGCAGATGAAGAACGACAGCCAGGGGACGACGCCGTACAGGCAGAAGGCCAGGACCAGGCCGGCTCCGGCAACGACGACGGACAGTTTCTGGACCGGCCGCAGCCGTTCGTGGAAGATCAGGCCACCAAAGAAAACGAGGATGATGGGATTGATGAAATAGGCCAGGCTGGCCTGGAGGATGAAGCCCTGCGTCGTGGCGTAAATATAGGATCCCCAGTTCAGGGTAATGAAGATACAGGCACCGGCCACGTAAGGCCATTGCCCGCGCTCTTGCCGGATAGATTTCAAATCGGGCAAGAGCTTTTTCTGCAATATCAGTAAAAAGCAGAAGACCGATGCCCAGACAATCCGTGAAGCCAGCGTATACAGCGGCGGCAGCTGCCGCAACAGCAGCCAGAAGGCCGGCAGTACGCCCCAGATGGCCTGACTCAGCACGAAATAGATATAACAGATTTTGCTCCCGCCCATAAGACATCTCCTTTGTCTGATACCTCTTAGTATTATCACTATCATGCAATAGGTAATCTCATTTGTCAATAACAAGGCAGCATGTCCCTGGCGGGAGCCTTTTCATACTTCTTCGATATGATGGGAACCGTATTTTTTGAGTACCAGTTCGGTCAGATACTGGGCCGTCGCTTCGACGCCGAGGAAGCTGCTGTTGATGAGCAGATCCGTATGGTGGAAGTCGCCTGGCAGATAGCCGGCGTAGCGCACCTGGTAGGCATCGCGGGCCCGGTCGACGTTGCGTATCATTTCCTTGGCCGTCCGTTCGTCCATCTTGAGCCGTTCGACGCAGTTCTTGAGGCGTTCTTTATAGGGCGCATAGATAAAGATGCGCAGCAAGTGCTTGGAACATTTCAGGATGGAATCGGAACAGCGGCCGACGATGATGCACGACTTGGCATCGGCCAGGTCCAGGATGATTTTCTTTTCCACCTGGAAGAGTTCGTCCTGTTTCCGCGATTCGTCGTGCCCCAGTGGGAAACACATGCGCCAGAAGCGGTTCGGCCTGGCCGATTCCTCCAGGTCGCTGGCAATAGACAAGGACATATTCATCTTCTTCGCTGCAGCTTCGATGAGGTCGCGGTCATAAAATTCGACGTTCAGGGCTTCGGCCATTTCTTTGGCAATGGGCCGGCAATATCAATAGCCATAATATTCATTGCTATTTTCAGTCTGCGGCACGATATCGACTACAGCTGCTGCAAAATCACCATTTTCAGAATAATTATAAGTAGCATCAGCGGCAAAAGCCGAAAAACTCATAAGTGTCATGGCTGCAAACATCATAGTCATTACTTTTTTCTTTATATTTTTCGTTCTCATTACCTCTTCTTACTGTTAACTTTTATTCTGCTTCACGGAAAGCACTCTTGGGCTGGCCACAAATCGGGCAGACATAGTCATCGCCTTCAGCATTGATGTCGCCTTCGTATTCATAGCCGCAGACCGGACAGACATATACTTTCTTAGCTTTGGCAGGCTGGTTTTCCTGCGGATATTTGGCGAGGATTTCTGCCATCATGACGCCGTGGTGGCCTTCCTGTTTGGCAAAGAGTTCCAGTTCATCAGCAGCTTCGTCACAACCGGCAGCGCGGACTTTATCAGCCAGGGCCTTGATCTGTGCTTCATAGCCAGCTTCAGCCTTCTGCAATCCCCGGACGAGTCCCCAGAAATTCTGCGGATATTTTCCAACCAGCGTCGCATAAAAACCGGCGTGAACGGCTTCCTGATTAGCTGCTTCAATAAAGGTATCGACAATATCGTCATAGCCCTGTTCTTTCGCCATTCGTGCCAAAGCGTAGTACATCATCGTCCCAGTGGCTTCAGCCTGCATCATTGCTTTCATCATCTGTTCCAAATCAGTTCCTTTTGCGAATCCATAAATGCTCATTTTTAGTTCCTCCTGTTTCCGTTTAATCAATTTTATTTAATTTGATTTTGCTAAATTTAAACTATCAAGAAGCAGTAACAGCTCTGCTTGCAAATCATTATACACGCATTTTTAATTTTGTCAAATATAATTTTATAAAATTTATCAGGCTATAAAAAACGCTTAGAGATTCAGCAGGGCGTCGATTTTCGCTTTGTCAAAACCCAAGACATAAGCTTTATCATCAGCTGTCGTAATCGGAACCATCATATCGCCTGTCAGCTGATAGCAGGCGTCGCGGTCCGCTTCATTGACTTCAATATTATGTTCTTCAAAATCGACATGCTTGCTCTTGAGGTATTTCTTCACTTTTTCGCACCACGGGCATTCATTGATCGAATAAACTTTTACCATTTTACTTTTCCTCCTCGCATTTGTTCAATATATTTTCCAGCCAGCAGGGCTGCTGTCGTCCCATCGGCGGCGGCCGTCGTGAGCTGGCGTATTTCCTTTTCACGGACATCACCGGCTGCAAAGACACCAGGGATTGCAGTACGACAATCTTCCCCTGCCAGGATGCGTCCGTCCTTTAAGGGTAAGTCTTCAGCAAATAATTCGGTATTCGGTACGACACCGATATTGACGAACAGGCCATCGACAGGAAGTTCTTCCTCGATACCCGAAGCTTTATCCAAGAGGACAAGCGACGTAAGTTTCCCTTCGCCGTGAAGCGCCTTGATTTCTGTTTCCAGTCGGATTTCAACCTTCGGATTTTTTTGCAGGCGCTGGATAGAAACCTCATCGGCCCGCAATCGGGACCGGTGGATTACATAAAGCTTTTTAGCATACTTCGTCAAGAAATTCGCTGCATCAACAGCGGCATTGCCACCGCCCATCACGGCGACGACTTTATCCTGGTATAGATGACCATCACAGAGTTCGCAGTAATGGACGCCCTTATTGGCATATATCACTTCTTCAGGAAGGGGCAGCTTTCGCCGATTCATTCCAGAAGCAATGATGACGGCATCTGTTTCATAGATATATTCAGCCGTTTCAACGATTTTAGGCGTTGCCTTGAGACTCACCTTTTCAACAATATCAAATTCATCAATCACAGCTCCGGCATGTTCGGCCTGCGCCTGGACAGTCTCAATTAAATCCCGGCCAGTGACTTTCATGAAGCCCGGATAATTTTCGATACCCGTCGCATTGCTGATTTGGCCGCCTACAATAGCATTTTCCAAGACCAGCACAGACAGGTTCATCCGTCCGGCATAAAGTGCTGCCGTAAGGCCGGCCATGCCAGCGCCGATAATGACAACATCTTTATGGATTCTTTTTTTTACCATAAGCATACTCCTTTCCTTGTTTTGTCGTGTTTTCTCTCACTGAAAAGTCTTATTATACACGAAAATTTAATTTTGTCAAATTTAATTTTATAAAATAATATTTGTGTTCATGAATCAATCCTGTTACAATAGAAGAGAAGAATTACGCAAGGGGGTAATTACATGACAGATAAATCAAGCTGTAATCCGTTATTATTAGGGAACCAGCTCTGTTTCCCCCTGTACGCCAGTGCCCGGAAAATCGTGGCCGCCTATAACCCGTTCCTGAAAGAAATCGGCCTGACATACCCTCAATATGTCACCATGATGGTCCTTTGGGAAGAAAAGAAAATAACCATGCACGACCTGGGGAAACGGCTGTACCTTGATTCCGGCACGTTGACACCGGTTCTGAAGAAGCTGGAAAACATGGGCTATGTAACCCGTTCCCGAAAACCCGAAGACGAACGCGTCGTCATCGTCGAAATCACACCAGAAGGCCAGGCCCTGCGTGAAAAAGCAGAAAAAGTCCCCTACGCCATGGGCTGCCTGGTAAATCGGAAGGGAGAACTCTTTACACCCGAAGAAGTAGAAACATTAAAAAAACAACTTTATCGCTTGATTCACGCTTTGGAATAGCAAAAAAGGGCTTGTCGCACGGCGACAAGCCCTTTTTAAGTGGTTAGCAGCTAGTGGCTAGTGGTTAGCAGATGGATTTAAATTTAAAACCATCTATTGCAAACTACAAACTCTATACTACAAACTATTTTTTTACATGGAAATCTTGCTGGTCTTGGTCCAGATACCCATCTTTTCTGCGTCTTTGATGAGTTCTTCACGGAAGTCCGGATGAGCGATGTTGATCAGGGCTTCGGCGCGTTCCCACGTCGATTTGCCTTTCAGCAGGGCTGTACCGTATTCAGTGACGATGTAGTGGACAGCCGAACGCGGTGTCGTGATGACCGTGCCAGCCGGGAGGGTCGGTTTGATCAGGGATTCAACATGGCCGTCCTTGAATTTACGCGTCGAATGGACGCAGATGAAGCTCTTGCCGCCGTTGGATGCGAATGCGCCCTGGGCGAAGTCGAGCTGGCCGCCGGTGCCGCTGATCTGCTGATAGCCAGCCGTTTCCGCGTTGACCTGGCCATAGAGGTCGAGGTCGATGCAGCCGTTGATGGAGATGAATTTATCGATGCTGGCGACGACGCCGACGTTGTTGACGTAGCTTACCGGAGCGTTGAAGACAATCTGGTTGTCGTTGATGAAATCATAGAGGCGCTGTGTGCCGCCGGCAAAAGCATAGATGATTTTGCCTTTATCGCGGTTCTTGTTGCCCGTAATCTTGCCGGCTTCATAGAGGTCGACATAGGAATCGACGAGCATTTCCGTATGACCGCTCAAATCTTTGACATCCGATTCAGCCAGTTTGCGGCCGACAGCCGACGGGATACCGCCGATGCCGAGCTGGAGCGTACTGCCGTCTTCGATCATGGGGATGATGTAATCGGCGATCTTGTCATCGACCGGCGTACCTGCGCGGTTGGGGATCTGCGGCATGGGATGGTTCGAGCCTTCGACGACATAGTCGACGTCGCAGAGGTTCAGTTCCGTTTCATAGCCCAGAGCTTTCGGCATATTCTGGTTGACTTCGAGGATAATCGTCTTAGCAGCACGGATCAAGCCGCGAAGGTCAGAAGCCTGAGGTCCGAGGTTAAAGTTGCCCCACTGGTCCATAGGATGAACCTGGATGATGAGTTTATCGATGTTTTCCCAATACTTCGGCAATTCGTTGAAGAGAATAGGAATGAACCAGCAGCGGCCGGCTTTGGACATCTTGCGTTCAAAACCGTTCATATGAGCCGTTGCGAAGCGGATTTGTTCGTTCGAGTCACTGTTGAGATAAGCCGCATAGGGTTCATCTTTGACGACGGTCGTAGCGACGATTTCGACGCCGTGCAGGTCTTTGGCCCGTTTACCGATTTCGATATCGATATCATACGGAGCAGCGCAGCCGAGGCCGTAGGAAACGCGGTCGCCATCTTTGACGAGGGCTGCAGCCTGTTCGGCCGTAATCAATTTTTTCTTATACTCTTCCGGAATTTGTGAAAGTTTGTACATTCTAAAGTCTCCTCCTTCATGACTTTGCAATAGTAGTATGAGATAACCTTACATATAGTATAAAACTTTCCTGCGGCGACTGCAATCATATTTTGTGAAAAATATTACAAAATCTAGGCAACAAACAATTTTTCTAATTTTCCCTTCAAAAAATTATCGAAGCCTGCCATCATAGCAGAACAGGTTGTGATGAAACCTCCCTAGCGGGCCGCCTTTTAGGACGGCCCCTACACACAAGACTACAGGCCGTGTACTATTTGCGACCGACCATCAGCCACCTGCGGCCTGCGTTTATTTTTCATCGCTATTCTTTTCGTCGGTCTTGACATCCGTCGTATTGACGGCTTCCTTAAATTCCCGCAGGCTCTTTCCCAGGGCGCTGCCGATAGTTGGCAGTTTTCCCGGTCCGAAGACGACGAGGGCGATGACTAAGATGAGCAGTAATTCCGGTGCGCCTAATCCAAACATGATATAGTCCTCCTTATAAACGATGGCCTTATTTCTTCGTAAGATAGCCTTCAAAATCCCCCTGAGTCTGCAACAAGTAATTCATACCGCCCGTCACATGACCGACGGGAATCAAGTTCGGTGCTGGCTCTTCTTTCTGACAGAAGATGACCAGAGACTGCGTATTGACATCAAAGGCAATATCGCCAATATCCGGCTTCATGCCAATCATATTCTGGTTGGGTACGACGACCTGTGGCAATCCGGTCATGACGATCCGGTTCCCCTGGCGCTGAAGGGGTATGACCAAGGGCTGACGTTCCGAAAATTCCAGAGCTGCCGGCGTATCATATAAGCCCAATATGGCATGGCCGCCTTCAAAGGAAAGGCGCGATTCGACAACATACGAATGAGCATCACCAAAAATGAAAGCATTGTGCCCAACTGTCGGCTGGCTGCCAGCTTGCTTACAAGGGACAGAACCCGTCAAAAAGAATAAAAAAACGGCAGTTATCAGACCGATTGCAGCCAATCCTGCGTGTTTCCTGCTAATCATCTCCATCAATCCTTCCTCCTCGTAAAATTCATAATCTTGACTGTTTCTATTATACTGGTCCATCTAAAAATAGCTAATGCCTATATCTTTTCTCTAGAAATGCTTAAAGCCTATATCTATAAAAATTTCTACTTTTAGTTCACTATACAACCGGGAGTGAACTCTCAGTCAAGCGATTTTCATTTACATTTTTCAAAAGGCAGTATAAAATAAAAATATTCTGGTTATTTTTCGTTTCGAGAAAGGATTCATTTTATGTATCAGTCACAAGCAAAGGGCACGATACTACTGCTCATTACGGCCCTCATCTGGGGAGCGGCTTTTGTCGCTCAGAGCGTCGGCATGGACTATATCGGCCCTTTTACTTTCAGCGCCGCCCGCGATGTCATCGCCATCATCGTCCTCATCCCGGTCATCCTGCTCTTTACCGATAAAAGGGCAGATGGAACGTATCCGCCTATTCTCCAGCAGCTGAAGCCCGACCGCATCACCCTCATAGGCGGGGCCTGGTGCGGCCTGGTCCTGGGCGCTGCCGATACGCTGCAGCAGGTTGGCATCTCCATGACAACGGCCGGGAAAGCCGGTTTCATCACGGCCCTGTATATCATTCTCGTCCCCCTCCTGGGCCGCTTCATGGGCCGCAAGGTCTCGCGGATCATCGTAATCTGCGTCGCCCTGGCCATTGCCGGCTTTTACCTCTTATGCATCAACGGCGATTTCCAAGTTTCTTTCGGCGACTTCCTGGTCCTCTGCTGTGCCGTCTTCTTCGCTCTGCACATCCTGGTCATCGACCATTTTCTCTTGAAAAAAGCCAACAGCATCAAGTTGTCCTGGGTCCAGTTCGCCACGGCCTTCCTCTTTTCCGGCACCCTGACGGTCCTCTTCGAACACCCCAACTGGTCCGCCCTGTGGGCTGCCAAATGGCCCCTGCTCTACGCTGGCGGCCTATCCAGCGGCGTCGCCTACACCTTGCAAATCGTCGGCCAGAAATATACCGAACCGACAACGGCGACCCTCATCATGAGCCTGGAATCGGTCTTTGCCGCCCTGGCAGGCTGGCTCATCCTGGGAGAAGTCATGACGGCCAAAGAACTGACAGGCTGCGTCCTCGTCTTCGCCGCCGTCATCTTAGCGCAGATTCCCTTGCCGCACATCTCTTTCCGACAGAAGAATTAAGTTATATTTGAAACCATGAACCGCCAGGCCTTTCAACAAATAGCCGCCGATTTTTTAGATGACGAGCTGTTGCAATCAGCTGCCATCCTCCGCTGGAAACCTATCTTCAAAGCCTTAGCCCAAGAAGCGGCTCATCAGCGAATCGTCCTGGTCATAGACGAATTTCAATATATCGGCAAGAATAATCCGGCTTTTCTCTCTGTATTCCAGCGTATCTGGGACACCTTGCTCAGTCAGTCCAATATCATGGTCATCTTATGCGGCTCCTTAGTATCCATGATGATGTCACAGACCTTGCGCTATGACAGCCCGCTCTATGGCCGGAGATACGTAAAGGTTTCATTATCCGGGTCGGCTTCCAAAATAGCGACGGTATGGCAGGAAATAGCATTGCGGACCTTAATATCCTTCAAGTCACCATGGCGCCGGACCAAGGCCTTGTCGAGGGCCATCGGATAAGCACAGCTCATACCGTAATCGACCCAGTCACCATCTTTGACGACCTGCACAGCCTGGTCAGGCGTACAGCATTTCCCTTCATATTCCTGATAGATGTCCATGATCCGCCACCTCACTGTCTGGCCGCGGCCACACCGGCATCAAAGGCTTTTAAGTTGATGTCGACAAAGGCGGACTTAACCGTCTTGGCAATGATGCCCCTCCAGTCGATATCGTGGAGGCCCAGGGCTTCGATAAGGGCGCCCAGGAGAACGACGTTGGCACTCTTGGGATTGCCCAGGTCCGTTGCGACCTTCGTCGCATCGAAAGCCCAGACGGGCACGTGTTTCTTCAGCTCTTCAACGATTCCCCGGGGATACTGGCAGTCCCCGGACAGGACAGGCAGCGACGGGATCTGCGCCGTATTGACGACCATCTTGCCGTCTGTCTTCAAGAAGCGGACATAGCGGGCGGCTTCCATTTCTTCAAAGGAGACGAGGACATCTGCCGATCCTTCGCCGATGATGGGCGAATAGACTTGGGAGCCGAAACGGACCTGCGTGCTGACGCTGCCGCCGCGCTGGCTCATGCCGTGGACTTCGGACATCTTGACATCGTAGCCATGTCCGATGAGGCCTATGGTGAGGATTTTGCTGGCTAATATCGTACCCTGGCCGCCGACACCGACGAAGAGTACACTCTTTATATCTGACATATTATTTATCCCCCTTTCTGGAAATGGTCTGAACCGGGCAGACCTGCATGCAGACCGTACAGCCGACGCAATCCGCCTGAGCAATATTGGATTTCTTCGTTTCACTGTCATAGCGCAGGGTCGGGCAGCCGGTGGAGAGGCATTTCTTGCAGCCAATGCACTTATCCGCATCGACGACGCACGGCGTCTTGTCGAGGTTGAACTGGGCTTTATCTTCTTTGGAATACTTTTTGAGGACACAAGGCCATTTGGTGATGATGACCGACGGTTCATCTTCCATGGCAAAAGCCCAGTCCAGCGTTTCTTTCATAGCCTTCAGGTCCAGGGGATTGACCGTCCGGACGTGCTTGATGCCCAGGGCTTTGACGACCGTTTCGACGTCGATGAGCCTGGCCGGTTCCCCTTTGATGTTATAGCCCGTCCCGGGGTTATCCTGATGGCCGGTCATGCCGGTGATGCGGTTGTCCAGGATGACACAGATGGCATTCGAGCCGTTATAGGCCACATCGGTCAGGGAGTTGATGCCCGTATGGAAGAACGTCGAATCGCCCATGCAGGCGACGACCCGTTTTTTCTGATGACTGAGCTGCAAACCATGGCTGAAGCCGTGGGCGACGGAAAAGGCACTGCCCATGCAGACGGCCAGGTCCTTGGCGTTGAGCGGCGCCGCCCCGCCTAAGGCGTAACAGCCGATATCGCCGATCATGACCGTGTCTTTCCGATGGCGTATCTGTTCTTCCATAAAGGGGTCCAGTTCTTCGATGACGTAGAGTTCATCAAAGTTATCGGAAAAGGTTTTGATTTTCTCCATCAGCAGAAGATAGATAAAGCCCAGCTTTAAATACGACGCTTTATCGCCTAAGACTTCCTTAGCATACAGATAGGCCGCACCGGCTGCGATAATGCCAATTTTCGTGTCGTTCATCTCGATTTCATTGAAAGGACAGCTTTCGGCATAGCCCTTCAATTTTTCTTCCCGTTCTTCGATGACATAGCGGCGTCTCTTGGAAATGGCCGGTACGGCATCCATTTTATCCCGCTGTTTCTGATAGAGGACGGGCGCCACTTCCTGGCGGTCTTTTTCTTCGACGAGGCTCTTGGAATGGCAGACTCGGGTCGTCATGCGAATCATGACCGGGACGTCATAGGTTTCACTGACCCGATAGGCTTCCTTGGTCATGTCGATGCATTCCTGCGAATCGGACGGCTCGAACATGGCGATTTTAGCAAACTTAGCATAATTCCGGTTGTCCTGCTCATTCTGGGACGAATGCATCCCCGGATCATCGGCCGACACGAAGGCAAAACCGCCGTTGATGGCCAAATAGGAAAAAGTGAACAGAGGATCCGCAGCAACATTGACACCGACCATCTTTATAGCCGCAAAAGAGCGGACGCCAGACATAGAAGCACCGATGGACGCTTCCATGGCGACTTTTTCATTAGGCGCCCATTCGGCATACATACCATCATATTTCGCGACATTCTCCAAGATTTCCGTACTCGGCGTCCCGGGATAAGCCGAAGCAAAGGAAACGCCGGCTTCATATAAGCCTCTGGCAATGGCTTCATCGCCGGTCAATAACTTTTTCATAGTCCCTACCTCCTCTATACGTCTATCTCTGTAAGGGTTCTTTCACTAATTTATATGCAATATCTATGCCAATAACAAAATGGCGTAATCTGGCCATAAATCAGACGAAAGCCGCCGACGTTGTTCTCTTTAATGTTAAATTTTCTTTACATCCTTTACATTTTCTGGTATTTCGCTATGGTGGAAGGAGAACCCAAGGAGGGATACGTATGGATAAAATCGCTTTTTTAGTGGCCGATGAGCTGATGCAGCAGTCTGTTGCCACCATCATTCAGACTTATAATGAAAAATTAACCCAACACTCTTTCCGCATCAAAATAGAAATCATCGATTTTCCCCGTCTCATCGACACCATCCCCATCCTCTGCCTGTTCAGTTCGACGAACGATGCCTTATATACGCTCCGTTCCATTGCGCCGAAATATAAGAAGATCCATTTGCTCCTCAACGAAAACTTCATGTTCAACAAAGACGCCTGCCCGGAAGAGCTGCGTAAAAAAATCGTCTGCCGATCTATTCCATCCGCCCCAGTGAATCGACGATGCTCTCGGTCCTGCTCTACGCGCAAGAACTCCTGGTCTTCCAAAAAAAGGACAGCCAGCAGCTGTCCATGATGTCTTCCATCTTATCGCACGTTACAGATGGCATCATCCTCTATGCCAAAGGCGGCGCTATTTACCATATCAATAAACGGGCCGCGTCCTTTCTGGGCATCCCAGTGACGACGAAAAACATGCGTGATATTTTTCCAGATTGGACCGAAGGGTCGAGTCCATCTTTCCACGAAACGATTCTCCAGCGGCCGCCGTACACACTCATTGCCAATTCCGACTTTTTCCTCATGGACAGCACGTCCCATTACATCTTGACCATCCGAGACGTCACAGAATTGCAACGCCTGGAAAAAATATCCGCTATAAACTCTCCAAGACGGGTATGACAGCGGCTCACCATTTTGAGGACAAATCCCCTGCGCCTGAGCCTGCCCTCTCTGAACGACCGGCCTGATGATGTTCTCTACTTATTCTCGTACTTCCTGCAAAGCTTCAGCCATCGCCAAGTTTCCCTTCCCAAAATATTAAAAAAAGCCCTCATCCAGCATGACTGGTAGGGCAATATCCGCGAACTGCACAGTGTCTCCTTGCGTTATTACATCTTCGGCGACACCCTGAATGGGGCTTATGATTCATTATTTGACATCCCCGACGAAAACCGGAAGGAAAGTCTCCTCGATACAGCATCGCTCCAGCTGGACATGAAGCACCTGGAAAAGACGATCCAGCAGATACTCATCGGAGAGCTGCAAGAAAAAGGCTATAGCCAGAAGGATATCGCCAAATTGCTCAACATATCACGCCAGACAATTTTCAATAAGATGCACTGATAACGCCTCGCCTACAACCGGCGGATACGGCTGTTGGGGATATTCAGCTTCTGCCGGAGTTTGGTTACTGTCCGCCGGGCCACGGAAATCCGATCCGACAAAGCCAGGCACTCAGACAGGTCCTGGTCCGAATAAGGATGGCTTTTGTCTTCACTGGCGATGAGGGCGGCGATTTTCTCCATGATGACCTTATCGGACACACTGCCTTCGGTATCGGAAGGATAAGCCGTCGCTAAAAAAGATTGGAGCGGATATATCCGCCCTTCAAACAGGACATAGCGGTGGCGGCAGACGCGGCTGACCGTCGCCGTACTGAGCTGGGTGTCGGCAGCGATATCCTTCTGGCGCAGGGGCCGCAAAGACCGATGGTGCAAGAAATAGTCCTTCTGCCGGTCCATGAGACAGGCCACGACCTGTTCGATGGAATGACGGCGGTAAGCCAGGGCTGAGGCCAAATCGGTAAAATCCCGGCGGGCTTTGCGGATGTAATCCAAGATTTCCTTGTCCCCCCGGGCGGCATACTGGTCGTATAAATCATCGCGGAAATAGACATCCGGTATGTCCTCAAGGGACCGCTGGGTCAGCTGACCTTTGGCATCGCAGTAGATTTCTATATCGGGCCGGATATAGACTTCTTCCTGGACAATCTGGCTGGCCGGCTGGAGCGACAGGCTCTTTAAAAAATCCCGGATATCCCGCAATTCCCTATCTGACAACCCCAGGGCGGACTGGATTTTCTGCCATTTTCCCTGGAGAAAGGCTTCGTAATGCTTTTCTAGCAGAGCTTCCGCCTGAAGAGGCGCCTTGCGGGCCCGCCGGGTCTGGATAATCAAGGCTTCGCGCAAGTTACGGGCGGCAATGCCCGATGGGTCAAAGGACTGGACGAGTTCCAGCCCTTTTTTCATATCGGCCGGTCCCAACTGGTAAGCCCGGCCCAGAGAAGCTAAGTCACCCTGAAAAAACCCTTTGGCATCGAGGGAGCCGATGACCAGGCCCGCCGCCAGCATGACCGGTTTCGGCAGGGTCTGGACCCGCAGCTGGGCCATGAGCTTCGCTTCCAGGGAGGCACCGTGATTGTGTACATTCTCGATGGCTTTGCGGCCCTTTTCTTCATCGGACTGGACATCGTGATAGCAGATGTCCAACAAGGGATTGGCCGTCACTTGTTCCTGCAAGAAATCGACCAAATCCTGGCCATGGAGGGCCAGCATCTGAATAGTCAATCGCTGGACCTGCAGTATTTTCGCTTTTTGTTCGAGTTTCAAGGATAAATTCGACATAAGGCCCCTCTTTCCATTCATGGCTTACTATTTCACCATAGCCTCTAAGATGCGCCGCGCTTCATCAGGTTCATGGTCCTTGATGACGCGGCTCACCGTATCATAGCCTAATGCACCGATATAGGCCGCCCCGAAGGCAGCGGACGCCTTCAAATGCTGCTGGCATCGGTCTTCCCGTACTTCCAAGCCTTCGACACAAGCCGTCCGGAAAAGGCGCACTGACCGGATCAGGAGCTGCAGGCTTTCCAGGAGGCAGTCGGCGATGAGCGGTTCAAAGGCGTTGAGTTCAAATTCGCCGTGGGCAGCGGCCATGGCGATGGCGCTGTCGTCAGCCATTACTTTCATGGCACACTGCATGACCATTTCCGGGATGACCGGATTAATCTTGCCCGGCATGATGGAACTGCCCTGCTGACGGGCAGGCAGGCGGATTTCACCAATGCCGCCGTGAGGGCCGGAATTCATGAGGCGCAAATCATTGGCAATTTTCATCAAGTTGACGGCCAGGGCCTTGAGCAGGCCCGACACTTCAACGAAGACATCGTTGTTCTGGGTCAGGTCGACAGGGTATTCTGCCGCAGCCAGGCCGATGCCCGTCAAACGACGCAATTCCTCAATGACTTCATAGCGGTACTGCCGCGACGCCGCATCAGACGTACCGATAGCCGTGCCGCCGAGGTTGACCATGCGCAAACGTTCCTCGATTTTATACAAACGCCAGCGGTCACGGGACAAGGCTTGGGCATAAGCACCAAATTCTTCGCCTGCCGTCATGGGAACGGCATCCATGAGCTCCGTCCGCCCCAATTTATACGTTTTTTCATAGGCCTGCTCTTTATGCTGGAAGGCTTCCTGCAAGTCGGCACAAGCCTGGCTCAGTTCCCGCAGCTTGCGGATAGCGGCAATCCGCAGAGCCGTCGGATAGACGTCATTTGTCGACTGGCCGCGGTTGACGTCGTCCAAGGGATGGATGACGTCGTACTGTCCAGGCCGTTTCCCCAGTTTCAGCAAAGCTGCATTGGCAATGACTTCATTGACGTTCATATTCGTCGACGTACCGGCGCCGCCTTGAAGGGCTTCGGTTACAAAAGCATCGTCATACTGACCGGCCAAGATAGCGTCGCAAGCTGCGGCGATGGCCTGATAAATCCCGTCTTCACGGACACCGAGGCGGGCATAGGTCAGGGCAGCGGCTTTTTTGACCGTCACCATGGCATAAATGAGATCCATCGCTGTCCGCTTGTGGCCTAAAGAGAAATTTTCCAGGGCCCTGGCCGTATTGATGCCGTACATCGTCCCTTCCGGCAATTCCACTTCACCCAGTACATCACGTTCGATGCGCGTGTGTTCCATCCGAATCCCTCCAAAGCGGGCGCCCCCTCTACGGCGGTCCATTTCAGCAACCGTCTTGCCATTCCTTACAGTCATGACCTGACGGGCTGAAAAGGCACGTGGTCGCCCCTACAAACTACAAACTACAAACTACAAACTACAAACTACAAACTACAAACTACAAACTACAAACTATTTTACACCAGCGACTGCAAGTACGGGAAGACGCTGAGGCTGCGTTTCAGGATGCCCTGCATGTAGGCGATGGCGATGCCGTAGTTGGTAATGGGCACAGCCTGGTCAGCGGCGCACTTCATGCGGTATTGGACTTCCCGGCCGTTGAGCATACAACCGCCGCAGTGGATGACCAAGGCATACGGCGACAAGTCTTCCGGGAAATCGCGGCCGCTGGCCGTTTCGATGCGGATATCCTTATGCGTATAATTACGAAGCCAGCGGGGAATCTTGACCGTGCCGATGTCGTCGCACTGGCGATGATGGGTACAGCCTTCGGCAATGAGGACCGTGTCGCCGTCTTGCAGCTTTTCCAGGGCCGTGACGCCGCGGACGGCCGTTTCCAACAAGCCCTTGTGCCGGGCCATGAGGATGGAGAACGACGTCAGGCGCACGTCCATAGGCGTATCGGCCGACACTTTGGCAAAGACCTGACTGTCCGTAATGACCAGGGCCGGCTTCTGGCCCAGACATTCCAGCGTATGGCGCAGTTCATATTCCTTGACGACGATAGCCGCGCTGTCGTTGTCGATGATTTCCCGGATAGTCTGCTGTTGCGGCAGGATGAGGCGCCCTTTCGGCGCTGCCGTATCGATGGGGACGACGAGGACGACGAAATCGCCGCCCTGGATGAGGTCGCTCACGATAGGCGATGCCGTTTCGACGGGCTTCAGGCGGGCCAGGCGCTCTTTGAGTTCGTGGATGCCTTCTCCCTTCAAGGCACTGACGTAGATTTCATGGTCCTGCGCCTTGAAGGGCTGGTCCAGCAGGTCCGCCTTATTATAGACGATGAGGTAAGGCAGGTTCTTGTCCCGGATGAGATTCAGGACTTCGTCGTCAGCCGGCGACCTTCCTTCCGCAGCATCGATGATGACGACGGCTATATCCGTCTTATTGAGGACCTGCTTCGTCCGGCGCACCCGTTCCTCGCCCAGGGCCCCGACATCGTCGAAGCCCGGCGTGTCGATGATGACCACCGGCCCCAGGGGCAGGAGTTCCATAGCCTTGTAGACCGGGTCCGTCGTCGTCCCTTTCGTCGCCGATACGATAGACAGGTCCTGGCCGGTCACGGCGTTGACGACACTCGATTTCCCGGCATTGCGGCGGCCAAAGAAACCAATATGGACCCGTTCGCCTGATGGCGTATCATTCATTCCCATAACATCGTCCCCTTCCTAGGCCTGAAGCAGTTTCCGGGCCAAGTCCTGATAAATCTGGCTGACCGCCAGGTCCGGATTGCCTTCGACGACGGTCATGCCCTTATTTTCATAATACTGGATATCCTTGCTCCGGGGAATGTCGGCTACGATAGGCAGGCCGTGTTCGTCTGCGAAGGCCTTGACCAGTTCGTATTCGTCGTCGACATTGCGGCGGTTGAGGATTATGCCCTTGACCTGGGCATAGCCGCGGCTCTTGAAATTCTCGACGGCCTTGATGATGTTGGCCGCTGCATAGAGGGCCATCTTTTCGCCGGACGTGACGATAAAGATTTCATCGGCATAACCATCGCGGATAGGCGCGGAGAAACCGCCGCAGACGACGTCGCCCAGGACATCATACAAGACGACGTCAGGCTGGAGCTTCTGGAAGACTTCCTGTTCGTCCATGAGGTCGAAGGTGGCAATGATGCCCCGGCCGGCACAGCCCAGACCCGGCGTAGGTCCGCCCGTTTCGATGCAGAAGACGCCGCCGAAACCTTCTTTGCCGATGTGCTCGAAGTCCGGTCCTTCCGTATATTTCCGATAGTAATCCATGACCGGCATGACCGGTTCGCCATGCAAGAGGTTCAGCGTCGAATCGGCCTTAGGGTCGCAGCCGACTTGGACGACTTTTTTCCCCATCATGGACAGAGCCGCCGATAAGTTTGCCGTCGTCGTCGACTTGCCGATGCCGCCTTTCCCATAAATCGCAAATTTTCTCATACGTCTTCCTCCTCAAGTCAACTTCTCTTTCATCCATGCCGTAAAGGACGGCCCGACGAAGATTGGCATGTCATCGTGGTAATGACGGCCGGAATAGGCTTCATGGGGCATGGAAACGAATTTTTCCTTTTCGTCCGGCAAGAGCCGGGCATAAATCGGGTCGGCAATGACCCGGCGGGCTTTACAACATTCCTGACGGATAACGTCTTCCACACTGGCCACTTCGACCTGTTCCAGGAGCCACCGCGGCGCATCGGCCAGAGGGCAGAGCAGGCGGACGTCGGAAAGGCCCATTTCCTGCTGGAGGAAAGCCTTCATCGACAGCAGGTAGACCGGTTCACCGATGACCAGGACGTCGCACGGCGTATCGTCGTAGGCCTGTTCCGTCTTCCAGGCGTTGAGGTCGGCCAGGGCATACTGGGCTCTAATATATTTTTCTTGTCCTGTAAAGCCCGTGAGATACGACGAATCGCAGTTCCGCAGAGCTTCCAGCCAGTCCGCCGTCCCCTTTTCGCCCACGGGGATGCCTACGACATACGGGATGCCGTAGGTGTCGCGCAGGTATTGGGCCAGGTAGAAGGCCGTCGACGACAGGACGACGTTGACGTCGGCATTGGCAGCCGTCGCCAGCTGGTCCAGCGTGTCCCCCATGGACCACGAACTCTGCAAGGTAAAACCGGCATCGGTGACGATTTGCTTGAGCGTCGTCGCATTACCGACGACGGAAAAGTCCAATGGCGTCAGCCCCAGGAGATTGACCCGCTTTGCCGGTCGCTGCGGTGCCTTTTCCGGCGCCTTGACGAAGGTCTTGGCCAGCCAGACATAGGCACCGCCGGCTCCGGGCAGATAGCTGTGGATGCCGTCGGTCCGGAAACCCAGCGTCGGCAGGCCCGTCCGGGCCGCAACCAGGCGCTCGATAGCCTTGAAGTCCGTGCCGATGGCGTTCGGCATGGGACTGCCGCCGATGGCGACAAAGCGGGGATGGACCGCTTCCACGGCTTCAGCGATATCGTCGACGAGGCGCTGGTCATTGCCCTGGATGGTATCGATTTCGTTGAGACCGGAAATATAGACCATACTCGGCGTATCGTACCACCGCGGTTCGTCGTGCGTATCGTATGTCGAATTACAGCCCGATGCATCGTGCATGACGATGAGGCCGCCTAACTCAAAGAGCGACGACGCAATGCCGAACATGTCGACAGCATACGTCGATAAGACGCGTTGTGCTTGTTTCAACCGTGACACCCCCAAGCTTTGATTTGAATGATATCCCGCATCTTGGGATTTTCGGCTTCGTCAGCCCGACCGATCCAATCGAGGAGCTTGAGTAGGCCGACATAGCCATAGAGGCCGCTGTTTTCAATCAGATTGACGAAGTACTTCGTATCGGTAAAATACGCCGCCATCTGGCCGATGGCCAGGACTTTCCCATACTTTCGGCTGTCGTCGCGCGGCAGGAGACGGCGCTTGAAATGCATCGTCGAACGCAGGGACAGGTCCGGATAGTGGGTCTGCAGGAACTGGAAGGTATCCTTTTCGTCCGGCGAAATGGCATCGAGATAGACGGCATAGACATTGAAGCCGTGAATCAAGAGAAACTTGGCCAATCCCAGGGGCCGCGGCGTCGCCGTATAGTCGATGGCGATGTGCGTGTCGCCGACTCGTTCCTTCAGAGCCCTTACTTTTTCTTCGACAGCCCGTTCATAGGCGTCGCAGTCCGGCAGGTCAAGGCCCAGGATTTGGGCTGCCTGCTGCAGGTTGCGGCGCAAAGTTTCATAGTCATAGGCATAAGGCAGATACAGGGCCTGCTGATCCAGTCGCTTTTCCATGTCCTTGGCGGCAGGGCCGGCATTTTCCAGGAAATAGATATTCGCCTGCGATTCGCCCATGGCCTTGTATTCTTCATAGGTCTTGCAGGCGGCGAAATCGTGGATAGCATAGCCCCCCTGGCGGAGCATGACCGTCAATTCATTGTCTTCGTCGACGGGATAGTAATTGACGACATAGTTGACAGCCTTCTGTTTCGGCAGGGGCTGGACAGCCCGCACGAGCTGGCGCCGACCGAGGATATCCGGCGTAAAGCGCCGCTGCAGAGTCGGAATCATGTAGCCGTCGATGAAATCGATGTCGGGATATTTCTGACGCAGCGTATCGTAGACGACGTGCAAGTCGATGTGCAGGAAATGCTGCATACAGCTGGTAAAGCCTTCGACGCACTTCGGACGTTCGGGCATATCGTCGATGATATGGGAAATGCCATCGATCATCATCTCTTCCAGATTGCCTTTGATCAGGTTTTCATTGGTCAAGGTGACCATGGAGAAACGGCCGGCACCGTCCGGGACTTCATCGGCCGACAAGACGACACCGTGAAGGCAGCAGGCGCAGCAGACGTAGATTTCGTGACAACCGGGGATGAGCATGGGCGAATGGGCGATGGTCCAGTGGCCCCGGGCCGGCGAAGCATATTGCAAGCCGATATGGAACGGCTTGGGGAACGATGCCTGGCCGATGGCGATTTCAGCTCCGTCCGGCGTGACGTGATACCGCGGCACCTGGGGTGGATGGATTTCATTTTCGTAAATCATGCTCTCCCTCCTCCTCAGCAGATGCGCGGCAGCAGTTCACCGCCCGGCGGCGGCAGCAGCGTTTCCGCGCCGATTTCCGTACGCATGATGACCCGGCCCGGCTGGTCGGCTGTGACTTCGCCGATGATGGCCGCATCTTTCGAATATTTGCCCTGACGCAGGGTGGCGACAATATCGCCGGCAACGGCTTTAGGCGCAAAGATGACCAAACGGCCTTCACAGGCCAGGTAAAGCGGTTCCAAACCGAGCATGCCGCAGACGCCGCGGACGGCCGGATCGACGGGGATAGCCTGGCTGTCCAAATGGATGCCGACATGGCTCTGGCCGGCGATTTCGTAGAGGACCGTGCCGACGCCGCCGCGAGTCGCATCGCGGATGACGTGAATATCCTTGGTCGTATCCAGCATGGCTTCGACAGTCCCCCACAGGGGCGCGCAGTCACTGGTCACGTCGGCGTCGATGCCGAACTGGTTGCGGGCCAGGAGAATCGTGCAGCCGTGACGGCCGACGTCGCCGCTGACGATGACGGCATCCCCAGGCCGGGCCAGAGTTCCCGACGTATGGACGCCGTCGACGATCTGGCCGATCCCCGTCGTCGTAATGAACAGGTGGTCGACCTGGCCTTTACCGGCGACTTTCGTATCGCCGGCGACGATGCGCACGCCGGCTTCGGCAGCCGTCTTGGCCATGGCCGCAGCGTATTCTTCGACTTTGGCCAGGGGGAAGCCTTCTTCGATGACGAAGGCACACGACAGATATAAGGGCTTGGCGCCCATGCAGGACAAGTCGTTGACGGTCCCGCAGATGCTCAGTTTACCGATATTGCCACCTGGAAATTCCGGCGGCGAGACGATGAAGCCATCCGTCGTGAAAGCCAGGTTAGCCCCGCCGATGGGCAGGACAGCGGCGTCGTCACCGGTGAACTGGGGATTGGAAAAATGCGCTTTAAAGACACGGTCGATGAGTTCGGCAGTCTGTTTACCGCCGGCACCGTGGGCTAAGGTAATGACATCACTCATGTAAATTGCCTCCATATAAATAATAAGCCGAGCAGGCCCCTTCATGGGAAACCATGCAGGCTCCTACAGGATGTTCCGGCGTGCAGACCTTGCCGAAGAGCGGGCACTGGGGCGGCTTGCTCTGACCTTTCAGGATGTCGCCGCAGCGGCAGGCCGGGTTGGCGCGACCGTCCATATCGGGTACGCCGTATTTCTTGCGGGCGTCACAGACAGCGAAAGCGGGCCGCAGCTGCTGACCCGACTGGGGGATGACGCCTAACCCGCGCCATTCCGAATCGCACGGTTCCATGACTTCTTTCATGAGGGCCTGTGCTGCCGGGCTGCCTTCGGCTTTGACGACGCGGGGATAGCAGTTCTTGAAGAATGGTTTCCCCTGGGGGAACTTGGCCAGGATGACGGCAAAGGCCGTGAGCAGTTCCTTGGCCGTAAAACCGGCGACGACACCGGATACGCCTTCTTTCAGCATGGCTTCGCCGTCACCGGTCCCCATGACGGCGTCGACATGGCCGGGATAGAGGAAGGCATCGGCGCTGTCTTTCATCGCTTCATAGGCCATGGGCATGGTCTTATTGGCCGTGAGCAGGGAGAAATTCGTCATCCCGTCGGCGACGGCCTGTTTGACGGCCAGGCACGACGGCGGTGTCGTCGTTTCAAAGCCGACGGACAAGAAGACGACGTTTTCATCCGGGTGCGCCTTGGCATAGTCGTAGGCATCGAGGGGCGAATAGACGATCTCCACATGAGCCCCCTCACTGCGGGCGTCAGCCAGGCTCATCGTACTGCCGGGGACGCGGACGAGGTCACCAAAGGTGCAGATGGTGACGCCTTTTTCCAGAGCCAGCCAGATAGCCTGGTCGATATAGCCGACCGGCGTGACGCAGACCGGGCAGCCCGGTCCGGAAATGACGTCGACCTGGGACGGCAGGATCTGGCGGATGCCCTGTCGGAAGATTTCATGGGTGTGGGTCCCGCAGACTTCCATGATGCGGATTTTCGGCCCGTCATAACTGCGGATGATATCCAGGGCCGTCCGCTTCTTTGCTTCTGCCATCAGTCCAGTTCCTCCAGGATATCGTCGGTTTCGTCGGCATCATTATTGGTAATCTTGGCAATAGCCATGCCGGCGTGGACCATGACGTAATCGCCAGGATCCAGTTCATCAATAAGGGCTGCCGATACTTCCCGTTTGGCTCCGGAAGCATCGACAAGGGCCATTCCATTTTGTATTTTCATAACACGTGCCGGTAATCCTACACACATGATAATTCCTCCTTTTATATCATCGAACATGTATGACGTGTACATCATTGTTCCAAGCGGGCCGCCCTTTGGGACGGCCCCTACGCGATGGCCTGCCATGTATTTATAATGCATACATCATTGTCCAGGCGGGCCGCCCGTTGGGACGGCCCCTACGAACGGTGGCCTGCGCATGTATTTATAATGCGTACATCATTGTTCCAAGCGGGCCGCCCGTTGGGACGGCCCCTACGAACGGTGGCCTGCGCATGTATTTATAATGTGTACATCATTGTTCCAGGCGGGCCGCCCGTTGGGACGGCCCCTACATATATGCGGCGTAAACGGCCTGTCCTAAGGCGATGCCGCCGTCGTTGGGCGGGACCGTACTGTGCTTCAGGACGGCGAAGCCCAGCTGCTGCAGGGTCTGGTCACAAAGGCGCAGGAGCAGGCGGTTCTGGAAGACGCCGCCGCTCAGGGCGGCCGTCGTCAGGCCCGTTTCCTCGCGGACAGCCAGGCAGGCACCGGCGATCATAGCCGCCAGGTCCCGATGGAAGACATAGGCCAGCTGGTCCGTATTCCCTCCAGCCAGGCGTTCTTCCAGCAAACGCTGGACCAGGGCCCCGGTCGGCAAGAGCAGGCGCTCTTTACCGTGGAGCGGTGCCATGGGCTGCACGGCCGGCTGAGGGTGTTCTTTTTCCCAGGTCTCCGCCGCAAACTGCAGGGCCATCGACGCCTGACCTTCAAAGGTCGAAGCCCGGCAAATGCCGAGGATGGCGCTGACGCCATCGAAGAGGCGGCCGGCACTGGTCGACAAGACGCTGTTGATCTGCTGGTCAGCCAGGAAAAACTGGGCCTGCTTTTCTACAGCGCTGCAGAGCTGTAGTTCATCGATGATGGCCGAGGCCTTTTCCCGGTCTTCTTGCAAGCCGTCGATGAGGCTGACAGCAATGCGCCAGCCTTCGCGTGCAGAGGCATCGCCGCCGCGCTGCCAGAAAGGCTGGATGGACCCAGCCCGGCGGAAGCCCTGGACCTGGCTGACCAGGATTTCGCCGCCCCAAATCGTCCCGTCCGTCCCATAACCGGTGCCGTCAAAGGCGACGCCGATGACGGGCTGTTCACAGCCATTTTCAGCCATGCAGGACAAGATATGGGCATAATGGTGCTGGACGGCGACGACGGGCAGGCCCAGTTCATGGGCTACAGCCGTCGTATTATAACGCGGATGCAGGTCACAGGCGACGACAGCCGGTTTCGCTTCGAGGAGCGTCGTCATGCGGCGGATGGACTGGCGCAGGGCTTCGACAGTGCGGATATCGGCCATGTCGCCGATGTACGGCGATGGATAGAACAAGTTGTTCCGGCCGATACAGAAACAGTTCTTCAGTTCCCCGCCCATAGCCAGGACGTCCTTGCCGCTTCCCCTGCCATAGAAGAAAGGCAGCGGCGCATAGCCCCGGGACCGGCGTATCATATAGGGCCTGCCGTCATACCAGTCCATGACCGAATCGTCGGCCCGCAGGCGGATGCGGCGGTTATGGCTCAAAACGAGGTCGCAAAGGCCGGATAATTCCTGCCGCGCTTCCTCATCGTTATGGCAGATGGGCGCGCCGGACTCATTGGCACTGGTCATGACCAGCGCATCCGGTACGGAAAGGTCATCGTCATAGGTAAACAGCAAGAGATGGAGCGGCGTATAGGGCAGCATGACGCCGACGGACGGATTGCCCGGCGCGATGGACGGCGCCAAGGTCTGACCGCTTTTCTTAGGCAGTAAGACGATGGGCTTCTGATGGCCGTCGAGAACCTTTTCCGCCCCGTCGGGAATGACGCACTGCCGGCGGACGGCTTCGAGGTCCTTCATCATGACGGCAAAGGGCTTCACAGGCCGCCGCTTGCGCTGGCGCAGTGTCCGGACAGCCTGTTCATTGCGGGCATCACAGCACAGGTGAAAGCCGCCGATGCCCTTGATGGCGATGATCTTCCCATCGACGATAGCCTGTCTGGCTGCGACGATGGCCTGACGGCGCCGTTCGGGCCGGTCCAGGAGATAGACTTCGGGACCACAGTCGTTGCAGCAGACGGGCTGGGCATCGTAACGCCGCGTCTCGGCGTGGGTATATTCATATTCGCACTGCGGGCACATGGGAAATTCGCCCATACTCGTCCGCTCGCGGTCATAGGGCATGGCGTCGAGGATGGTCAGCCGCGGCCCGCAGGCCGTGCAGTTGATGAAGGGATGGAGATAGCGGCGGTTCGTCTTGTCAAAGAGTTCTTTCTTACAGGCATCGCAGATGGCAATGTCCGGCGAGACGAAGATATCGCCTTCTTCCCTAGCGCTTTCGACAATGGAAAAGGCCTCATAAGGCGGCCGGTCTTCGCTTTCCCTAAGGACCTTCAAAATAGCCGACCGTTCCGGCGCCCTGGCCTCCAGATCCTCGCGGAAAGCGGCCAGGTCTGATTGGGACCCTTGGGCCAGGATTTCCACGTAAGAGCCCTTGTTGCAGACCGTCCCGCAAATCGAGTGGGCCGTTGCGATGCGGCTGACGAAGGGCCGGAAGCCGACGCCCTGGACGATACCAAAGACGCAAATCCGTTCCGTATACATCTTATCCCCTCCCGGATACAGCGAAATGCGGGAAATCAATGTACTGACCGTGGAAATTCGGCAGGGCCCTGCGGAAATAGGCATCGCCAAGGATGACGTCGAAATGGTCGTTATCGGCCAGCTGGCGCAAATCATCTTCTTCCCGGAGCTGTACGTAGTCCGTCGACTGCGGTCCCGGAAGTTCCATGAACCACGAAGCCGTCGTCACATAGGCAGCGCCTGCTTCTTCCGCCATGGCGGCCATGGCCGAAGCGGCCACCTGTTGATGGATGATGAGGACGTTCTTACCGGCAAAGAGGTTGTCATCGAAATCGACGACGGCGTCGAGGCCGAAGTAATGGAGCTCATAAGGCGTACCAAAAGTCTCTTTCAGATATTGAGCCGCTTTCAGGCCCGCCGGCGACACGACGAGATTGAGAGAGGCCTTGCCGGCCTTGCGGTAATCTTCGATTTCATCGAACAAGAGGATCTGCTGCCAGCCGTCTTCGACCAGGGACTGGCTGATCCATTCGATATCGCCGGGATGCATCAGTTCCAGCGGGACGGCGCCGAGGACGCCGACCGTATCGGCTTCGGCCTGCTGTGACGGGTCGATCAGGGCCGGGAACAGGGCCTCATAGGCCTTTTCAATACCCTTGTCGTAATAGTCCATCCCCGTCGTATCGACGGTAACGACCGGCAGGGACAAGCGCTTTTCAGCCATGCGCTTCAAGGCCTTGTAGTCCGTACCGATGACGGAAGGGACCGGCGTGCCGACGATGGCCGCAAAAGACGCATCGATTGTCTTGGCCGCATCACAGAGCTTGTCGACCAGGCGGTCGTCACGGCCGAGGATGGCGTCCATATCGCGCAGGCCTGCGCTGAAGACGGCACTTTTTTTGCCACTGAACCAGCGCGGTTCGTCAAACCCGCAGATATTGCCGGCACAGCCGCCGGCGTCGCAGATGACGACAATGCCATTCAGTCCGTAGAGGACGGCAGCCGCGCCGGAGTCGTCCGGAGCAAAGGGTGAAATATATTTCCATAAACCTTTCATGGATGCTTCCTTTCCGACAGGACCCGATCCAGTCCCTGTAACAGGGAAATGACTCCGGCATAGCCGAAGGGCTGGATATCTTCATCCCAATGAAGATGAGCGGCCTGTTCATGGTAATATGCGGCATCCTTGCCGATGGTGACGTCGACAGGATGATCCTGGCCCTGGTAATAGAGCATAGACGGCGATAAGTTCGAGTAGACTTCCGTATCCGGGCTCAAAGCGGCCAGATGGCGGAGGTAGACGAAGTCATCCGGTCCCAGGTTGGCGTAGATTTCTTTGATGACGAAGCCATAGCGGGTCAGGGCTAAGGCCATCTCAAAGGCATTGCCGTTCTGCATCTCGCCGATGGCGACAGTCGTCCCGCTGTATTTCTCCCGCATCTTCCCGACGACGGCCTGGGCCCGTTCGTGCCAGGAACTGTCGTCGATTTCCGTCCCCAATACCTGGGCCAGGGCCTGGTACTGTTTGTGGATCTGAGCGACCTGGTAGAGCCGCGTCAGTTCGATGCTGGGAATCCCCAGCCGTTTCTCCATATCCTGAGCAGCCAGGCGCGATTCCGGGTTTAGGATGAAATTGACGTTGGCCTGAGACATGGCTTTATAGGCAGCAAAGTCGGGGCAGCGGGAAATTTCGTTGATCTGCGTAAAGCCGACGCCGCGGAGGATATCGTAGATTTCACAGTCGTCCTGCAAGGGCGCGAAATAGCCCAAAAGGTTGACCGTCCGGCGGCGGCGCGGCTGTTTTTCCAGCAGTGAATAAATGGCCCGGCGGACATCGACCATAGGCGGCTTACGGCCTTCCCGGGTCAGGGCGTACATATAGCAGGGCACGACGGGCAGACCCGCTTCTTTTTCCGCTTTTCGGCAGACCCGTTCCATATCGGTGCCCAGCAGGGCGTCGACACAAGTCATGCAGATCATGACAACCGACGGCTTTTCAGCCAGGCTGTCGACGACTTCACAGACGGCCTGGGGAATTTTCTTTAAATGGCGGCCCGTGACGATATCCGTCTCATCCATGATGTAGAAGAAAAAACGATCACTGTAGCCGCCCAGTTCGCTGAGGATGGTCGTATTGCGGCCGCAGCAGCCCGGACCGACGAGGAGCATGACCGAACCGGGAATGGAAAGGCCTGCCCGTTTGACGCCGAAGCCCTGGGCCCCAGGCGAGTTGAAAGCCAGGGCGGCCGGTGAATTATAAATGAGGTGCGTCGACGTAATGAGTTCAGCCGGGATGTCGTCGCGGCCGCGTTCCACTAAGTCCTGCACGGTAATGGCATAAGGTTTTCTTTCTGTCATAATCATTCCTTATCTTGTAATAATTTCTGAGCCAAATCGAGGAAGGTGCGGCTAATCGGCAGGTCCGGATCGCCTTCGATGACGGTCTGGCCCAAATCTTCGTAGCGGTTGATGTCATCGCTGCGGGGAATATCGCCGACGATGGACAAATGAGCCCGGTCGGCAAAAGCCCGGACCTTGGCTTCTTCGTCGGGGACATTGCGGCGGTTGAGGATGATGCCCCGGACCTTGGCATAACTGCGGTCGGCAAAATTGGCCACAGCCGTATTGATATTATTGGCCGCATAGAGGGCCATCTTTTCGCCAGATGTGACGATGAGGACCTGTTCGGCATAGCCTTCGCGGATCGGCGCCGCAAAGCCGCCGCAGACGACGTCGCCCAAGACATCGTACAGGACGACGTCAGGCTCGTATTTTTCAAAAAGACCTAAGTCTTCGAGGAGCGAAAAAGTGGCGATGATGCCCCGGCCGGCACAGCCCAGGCCCGGCGTCGGCCCTCCCGTTTCGATACAGAGGACGCCGCCATAGCCGATGCGGGAAATATCTTCGATGGATTCCGGATCTTCGTCGTGTTCCCGCAGATAATTCATGACCGGCTGGACGGGATGGCCGCCGAGGAGGTTGAATGTCGAATCGGACTTGGGGTCGCAGCCTATCTGGATGACTTTCTTGCCTAAATAAGCGAAGGAAGCCGCCAAGTTACTGGTCATCGTCGATTTCCCGATACCGCCTTTACCATAGATTGCAATTTTCAGCATACGTGCCTCCTACTGCGGCATGGGCGGATAAATCGTCTTGGTGCTGACGTCGGGGAGCATGCCCAATTTACCCGACAGCGCACTGATGACGTCCTGCGGCGCATCGACGATGAGGCTGATGACGTTGATGTCTTTATCTTTATAAGGAACGCCCATGCGGCCGACGACGTACTGGCCATATTCATGAAGGATTTCGTTCAGTTTAGCCGATTCCTGGCGGTTCCCTACGATGATACCGATTAAAGCGACTCTTGTTTCCATATTTATACCTCCTAAAGAAAAAGAGGCTGTCGGACAGCCTCTTTTTAAGTTTGATGTTGAAAGTTTGATGTTTGATGTGACTAGTTTTAAATTTAAAAGCCATCGCCTCAAGCATCATACATCAAACCTCAAACATTAAAGAAAAAAGGACCACGCATGATGGAAGAAGCCTCCGTGCGACAGTCCCTTTTCGGATAATGGTGCTTTCGCCTCGTCTGCGCAGTCAAATCTTTGCAGAGGAGCACGGCTGCTTCATGAATGAAGTTTTCCGTCAGGCAACCCTTACGGAGCACTTATTTACCCTACTATTATAACAGATTTAGTCTAGTTTGGCGAATAATCAGCTATTTTTCCCGCCTAAGAAAGCGCGGTACTTTTCATTGAACGTGGCCTTGTTCAATTCCTTTTCCCAGCAGGCGACAACGACCGTAGCCATGCAGTTGCCGCAGACGTTACAGATCGTGCGGATCATATCCAGGAGACGGTCGATACCGAGGAGGATGGCAACGCCTTCCGTCGGCAGATTGAAGGCTGCAGCCGTCGCAGCAACGACGATGATGCCTGCACCGGGAACACCGGCAATGCCCTTGGTCGACAGCATGAGCGTTACCATGACCAACAGCTGCTGCTCAATGGGCATCTGGATGCCGTAGAGCTGGGCAATGAATAAGATACCGGCCGAACTGTACAGCGTCGAGCCGTCGAGGTTGAAAGAATAGCCTGTAGGCATGACGAAGGTGACGATGGTCTTGGGAACACCTAATTCTTCCAGACGCTTCATGGCACCAGGCAGGGCCGCTTCACTGCTGGCTGTCGAGAAAGCCAGGAAGAGGATGTCCTTCAAGGCCCGGATGACGTGGAAGAAATTGATGCCCGTAAAGACGCTGGCAATGAGGGCGACGACACAGATGAACAGAGCCGTAGCACAGGCAACGGACAGGATGAGCTTGCCCAAAGGGATAAGCATGGCAATGCCATAGCTGCCAACGGTATAGGCAATCATGGCAAAGACGCCGATAGGGGCGAAGTGCATGACATAGCCCGTCACTTTGAACATAGCTTCGGCCACGCTCTGACAGATATCGACGATGGTTTCGCCTTTACCGCCGATATGGGCGACGGCGACGCCAAAGAAGCAGGCAAAAAAGATAATCTGCAGCATATCCTGGCGAGCCATGGCATCGACGATATTCGTCGGGATGATGTGTACGGCATAATCGACGAGGTCGACGCTGTGCTGGCTGGCTGCAGCGGCGTTGGAAGCATTGGCAGCAGACGCCGACAAGGTAACGCCTACGCCAGGCTCTGCAATATTCATGAACAGCAGGCCGATAGCCAGGGCAATGGTCGTAGCGAACTCGAACCAAATGATGGCCTTACCGCCTAAGCGGCCGAGCTTCTTAAAATCACCCGTACCGGCAATACCCATAACCAGGGTACTGAAGATGAGGGGAACGACGATCATCTTGATCATGCGCAAGAAAGCATCGCCGAAGGGTTTCAGCTTATCGCCGAAATCAGGAAATAAATAACCGACCAGGGCACCGAGGACCAGGCCGATCAAAATCTGTGAACTCAAGCCAATTTTTCTTTTCAAGGCGTATCTCCTTTTCTCTGGTAATAAAAAAACAGCAGACAAGTAAAATTGTATGCTATTTTCCCCATTTATACAAGGTTTTATACGTATCTTTTCCTCACAAAAAGATAACTTCTTGACACAGACTGAAGAGCCTTCTATAGTATACATAAAAGAAGAACAGGAGTTGAGCTTATGATTTGTCCAAAATGCGGTACAGAATTGCGCGACGGCGTCCTCATGTGCCCCATCTGCGGCACCAAACAGGAAGTACCGCCGCCAGTCCCGCCAAAAAACATACAAAATAACCCGAAGATCTTTACTAAGACTCGGGTTATCAGTGTCATCATCGTTGCAGCCTTTATCATCATCGGCTTATGCAAGGTGTTCGTATTTAAATGAGATTAGATACGGGAAATGACAGCATCGTCGTCAATGAAAATGCCGTTGTTTCCCATATCGCCGGAAAAACGGTCTGTTTCCACTGAGGCCTGGATTCCCATGAGGGTATCGCGGAAATGGAGCGTCCCTCGACTATAACGGTCTCCATCAGCGCCATTAAAGCCATCAATATCGGCGCGGTTCAACAACATCTGGCGCGTATCTTCCGATAAGTCGCCCCATCTCATTCCCAACAAGGTCCGTGAAAGCATAACCATCCATCCTTTCATGTAAATTTGACAAAAGAGTAAAAAAAGAGCAAGGGCATAATGTTCATTCTCAAGACATCTTTGTCCTTGCTTTTATTCTTTGTATTTATTATATATTTCACAATAAGAAAAGTCAATCCGTTATGTGAAAAAATAGTTAGCAGTTAGCGGTTAACAGTCCATTGGACCGCACCTGTAGGGGGCGTCCTGATAAGGCGTCCGTTTTGGCAACCATCCTGCGCCTTCCGCTGGTCGGCACCTGACGGGCCAAAAAGGCTTTCGGGCCGGCCCCTATGCACCAGGCCGATGGCCGTGTTTTTTTTGGTCACATTCATTTCCATCGCCTGTATGCGATACCGTAGGGGACGCCCAAAGGGCGTCCCGCTGTGAATCGTGGGTATGACCCTTCTGGTATATGGGGCTTTTTTCAAGCATCACCCGTCATGAATAGCGTGTACACCATCGTTTCAGGCGGGCCGCCCTTCGGGACGGCCCCTACGAACCACAAACTCA
>OBLI01000537.1_pt1 | contig 40454 bp, 36 predicted proteins | sample 1519701 | NCBI WGS metagenome assembly OBLI01 (sample SAMEA3663005, study PRJEB22513) | pig gut metagenome | biome: pig gut; feature: pig-associated habitat; material: faeces | place: France | collected 2012
AGAGTATATGTATGCCATTATGCAAATAAGTCGTTGGCTCTACAAATCAGAATTTCCTCCATTAAAATATTATAGCGCAAGCACAGCATACTACGCTATTTGACTAAAATAAACAAACATTTTATTCTTGTGTTAAATAGATATTTGGGTTATAATAAGAACATAACATATAAAATGCGTTGTAATAATACAAAAGGAGGGGTAAATTTATGGATGCATTGCTGTTATCGCGATGGCAGTTTGCCATTACCACCGTATATCATTTTCTATTTGTCCCAATTACGCTGGGATTATCCATCTTCGTGGCGTTGCTGGAAACATGTTATGTTCGTACGAAACGTCCTGCTTGGAAGGAAACTAGTCGCAAGCTGGTACGCTTTTTTGGCACTCTTTTCATTATTAATTTCTCTATGGGTGTAGTAACTGGTATTGTGCAGGAATTTCATTTTGGCATGAACTGGTCAGAATATGCTCGCTTCATGGGAGATATTTTTGGCGCTCCGCTGGCCTTGGAAGCACTGACAGCATTTTTTCTGGAATCTACCTTTATTGGTATTTGGATTTTTGGCTGGGATAAGCTGTCCGAAAAAGCCCATTGTATCTGTATTTGGATAGTGGCGTTTGCCAGCAACCTTTCGGCATTTTGGATTATAGTGGCCAATTCCTTTATGCAGCATCCAGTAGGCTATGCTATTAGCAACGGTCGGGCAGAAATGACAGATTTTCTGGCTTTAATTACCAATCCCTATGTTATAGGCGAATATTCACATACTCTGTTTTCGGCTATTGCAACAGCAGGCTTCCTTGTAATAGCTGTTTCAGCCTGGAAGATTCTTCATGACGAGGTTTCCCGTCAGGCCTTTACTCAAACCCTGAAAGCTGGTGGCATCTTTATGCTATTAGGTCTGTTTGCAGCTATGGGCAGTGGTCATATGCATGCCCAGTATCTGGCCCAGGCCAATCCTATGAAGTTATCTTCCTTTGAAGCACTCTGGGAAACTGAGGATCCTGCTCCTTTTGCCATTATAGCTGATATCAACGAAGTAGAGCATAAGAACGATATGGAGATAACCATTCCAGCTATGTTTTCCATGATGCTGTACAATGAGCCATCAGGGGCTGTAACTGGTATTAATCAGCTGCAGGAGGAATATGCTGACCAGTACGGTCCTGGGGAATATCGTCCTGATGTGACAGGCATGTTCTGGAGCTTCCGTATTATGATTGGCTTAGGTGGGCTTATGTTGCTCTTAGCATTTGTGGCGGCCTACCTGGGTTGGAAGAAGTGTCCTATGAATTTTCCTATATTTTTGAAGCTTTTGCCGTGGCTGCTGCCACTGCCATTTATCGCTAACAGCGTTGGCTGGTATATTGCAGAAGGTGGACGTCAGCCTTGGATTGTCTTTGGTCTCCAAAAAACTAGCGAGGCTGTTTCGCCAAATCTGACCAGTTCTGATGTGTGGTTGACCATGGTAGGCTTTACCCTTATCTATCTGGTTTTGGCTATAGCAGCCCTTTGGATTGCTGTGGGCTTTATAAAGAAAACCCACATTGCCTTTGACGAAGGGAGGAAAGCATGATGGACCTCACTGTTATTTGGTTTATTCTCATAGTTGTACTCTTTACAGGCTTCTTTATTCTGGAAGGCTTTGATTATGGTGTGGGAGGGCTTATGCCTTTCCTATCTGATGATACCAAGGAACGGGGGGAGATTCTTCGTACTATTACCCCGGTGTGGGATGGTAATGAGGTATGGATGATTACTGCCGGTGGTGCCATGTTTGCTGCTTTTCCTCATGTTTATGCTACCATGTTCTCAGCCTTTTATTTGGCTTTGTTTCTGATGCTGGTGGCACTGATTTTGAGAGGTGTAGCCTTTGATCTGCGAGGTCGTCATGAATCTGTTGGCTGGCAGAAATTTTGGGATAGAGCTATTTGCTTCGGCAGTGTTGTTCCTGCCTTTCTTTGGGGTGTAGCAGTTACGGATTTGATTGCGGGCATACCCATCAATGAAAAAATGATTTATACAGGGGGCTTCTTTGACCTGTTAAGCCTATATTCTATTGTAGGGGGACTGGCTTTCCTGTTCGTTTTCCTCTATCATGGTGCTTCCTTCCTGACCTTGCGTCTAGCTAGAGAAAAGCTGATTGGACGTTGTCAGAATATGGCTATGAAGGTTGGCGGTTTAGCCACTATTTTCTTTGTGGCTTGCATGGGATTGACTATGCAGTATACAGATTTGTTTACCAAGCCTGTGGCGGCTGTGGCACTTTGTGGTGCAGCTGTATTTTTCCTTGTAGCCCTTGGCAGCATGAAAAAAGGTAATGGCAAGGCTAGCTTTTGCCTGAGTACCTTGGCTATAGCAGCTACTACAGTAGCTTTCTTTGCGGGACTTTTCCCAAGATTGATGGTTTCCAGCCTCAATCCTGCCTATAGTCTGACCATTACCAATGCTTCCTCCAGCCCATATACTCTGTCTATTATGACGGTGGCAGCTGGTATATTTGTACCTATTGTTCTGATTTATCAGGCATGGAGTTATCATATTTTCCGTAAGCGTGTTACTCCTAAGGACGCTGAAGAACATTATTGATACAACGAGATATGAAAAAATGCTTCTTCTTCCAGACAATGGTTCACAACAAAGCCATTCTTGCTGGCTATGCCCTGTGTGAAACGGGGCGGGCCATGCTGATTGCAGCGGCTGCCTTTTGGGCAGCTACAGTAGTGGATGATGTATTTTTGCAGGAAATGGCACCAAGTGAAACGGCACCAGTTTTATTGATGGCAGCACCGGCTTTGCTGGTGCTGTTTCTTGTGCTTATTTTTTTGTATTTACTAGGCTTTCTGCTGAATTATCAGCAACAGGAGCTTTCTTATAGGGCTCGCAGCTTAGTAAGGGAAAAGCTTCATGAAAAAATTTTGTCTTCTATAAGTATAAAGGGGCAGGCAGGGGGCGAATCCATACAGATGAATAATCTCCTGCCTCTGGCTCTGGAGCAGGTAGATGCATTGAATTTATGGTTTACCAAAGTTCTGCCGGTAATTTTTGGGTTGGCTATTCACCTGCCCATTTTACTGATTATTTCGGCTGGGACTGATCCGATGACTGGATTGCTGATGCTGATTACTCTGCCTATTGCCCCTTTTCTTCTTTATCTTATAGGCCGTGTAAGCCGTGATGCCAGCAAAAAAGAATGGCAGAAGCTAACGGAGCTTTCTGCTGGTTTTGCAGAGCTTTTGCACACCTTGCCTACTGTTAAGCTTTTCCGTCAGGAGAGGAGATTGACAGAGACGGTGGCCAGCCTTAGTGAGAATTTTGCTCAGTCTGCCTTGCTGGTGCTGCAAATTACCTTTATTTCAGCTTTTGCCTTGGAGTTGATTACCACTCTCTCCATAGCCATTGTGGCTGTGAGTATAGGTTTGCGGTTGTTATATGGGCAGCTGACATTTTTTACGGCCTTTTTTGTCCTGCTGGTGCTACCGGAATTCTATCAGCCATTGCGACAGGCAGGAACAGCCTTTCATGGAGGTATGACTGCTTATACGGCGGAAACGTCCCTGGCAGAATTTTTGCATTCCAGGGAGGTTAAGGCAGAGGTCAATCTATCAAATGATTTGACTCAGGAGATGGGAGTAATAATAGGCAAGCATATAAGCTTTGGTTACGGAGCAGGATCTCTGCCGATATTGCAGGATAAGAGCTTTGTGGTACCTGCACAGCAAATTACCGTAATCCGGGGAAGCAGCGGCAGCGGCAAAACAACTCTTTTGCGACTTTGTGGAGGATTACTTTCCCCTACGAAAGGTATCTTAAGAAAGTCTAGGGTTCCTTTAAGCTACGTGCCTCAGGAGCCTCATCTATTCAATGGCACGTTGGCAGAAAATATTACCTTGGTATTTGCGGCTGATTCCTATAGTGCAGAGGAGCAGGCCAAAATACGTCAAGCCTTGGAGAAAGTTCAATTGCTTGCTTGGGCAGAGCAGCTGCCTCAGGGCATGATGACTCTTTTGGGAGAAGGAGGACAGAATTTGTCTCAGGGGCAGCGAAAACGTTTGGGCTTGGCTAGAGCCATTTATCAGCAACGGGATTTGGTTTTGATGGATGAGCCTACGGCAGCCCTTGATTCCGCTACCAGAGCTGAAATCATAAAGGTACTGTGGGAGCTGGCTCAAGGGAGAACCCTGCTTTTGGTTAGCCATGATGAGGATTTGCTGGCTCTAGCGGATAATATTATTTTGCTAGAGCCAGTGGAACAAAATTTAGAGGTGCAGATTGAAACTGAAGAGGAGGTAGTTTTATGAGATTGCTCCATTTACTGTCTCTGGTATCTCCTTGGGCATTACTGCTGGCAAGCCTGGTAAGCCTTGGGGCGGCAGCGGCAGGTATTTGCTTGTTGGGCTCCTCTGCTTGGCTGATTGCCTCTGCGGCTTTATTGCCTCCTCTTTCCGCCTTGGCATTAGGTATCACCGGTGTTCGTGCCTGTGGTATTTTTCGCGCCGTATTTCGTTATGGAGAAAGGTATATTTCTCACCGCCTTGCTTTTCATGGCCTAACTAAGATACGTGTAAGTCTTTACAAAAAAGCTGCTCTGCTGCTGCCCCTGCGGGGAGGTGTGGCCAAACAGGGAGAATTGCTGCATGATTTGTTGACTGGAGCTGATGAGCTAAGGGACTTTTTTGTGCGGGGGATGCTGCCGCCGGTGACAGCAGGTATTTTGACGGTTTGTATTACTTATTGGTTAGCTAGGCATACGGATTTATTTTGGCTTCTGCCCTTATTATTTATTTTACGCTTAGAAATTCCCTTTCTTATTTGGCAAAAAAGTCATCCTGATAGCAGACAGCTGGATGGTGCTTATCGCAGTGCCTTAATGGATATGGGAGCTGGGCTGGATGAATTGTATTTGGCAGGCTCAGCTTCGGCCCGTGGTATTCTCAGACAGGCGGCAGAAGAGAAGCTGCAGGGGGATAAAAAAGCTCGCCTTGTTAATGATAAAGGGGATACCTTGCTCAATATATTGGATGCTTTTGTAGTGATATTGCTTATGGCCAGTATGATTCCCGCTGTGGCATTAGGCAATCTTTCAGGTATTGATTTTGCAGTATATTTTTTGGTATTACAGACCCTTTTGCTTGAATTTCGCATGTTACCAGAAGCTATGCGTCAGATACAGCGCAGTAATAGGGCAGCTTGTTCCCTTTGGACTTCCCGGGAACAACAGGCAAATGGGGGGCAACGGGAGCAATTGACAGCTCATAAGCAATCATGTTCGCCAGAGCAAAAACAGGCTTTACTTTGGGTTGAGGATTTGTGCTTTTCCTATGGGCAGGGGCAGAATCTCCTATCTCGTATTTCCTTTTCTATACAGCAGGGGCAGCATACAGCCATTGTTGGTGCCAGTGGCTCAGGCAAAACCACGCTGACACAGCTTTTATTAGGCGTTTGGCTACCTGATAAGGGCGGTATTTATTGGCAGGGCAAATCCTATCTGGCTATGGATGTGGAAAATATTCGAAAAAATATCAGTGCCATGCCTCAGGGCAGTGTACTTTTTGCTAAATCCATTCGGGAAAACTTCCGTATTTTATGTCCGGATATTGAGGAATCAGATATGTGGCAGGCCTTGCAGGATGCTCAGCTGGACACCGTTGTTAAATCCATGGCTCAGGGACTTGATACTCCCTTGGGACAGGATGCCTGTGATTTATCCGGGGGACAGCGGAGTTGTTTGCTTACAGCCCTTGCCATAGCAGGCACAGCGCCCTTGATTATATTGGATGAGCCTACCTGTGGATTGGATAAGCAAAGAGCTTTAAAGCTGATGGAATCCCTTTGGCACCGGATGAAAGCAAGGGAGCAAACCTTGGTGGTTATCACTCATGAGGAAGAACTAACTAAGAAATTTTCTCAGGTTATTCATCTTTAATCTTTGGGTGAAATAGTGTAAAATAATATCATTGAATGATGATATAAAGGAGTGCATTACATGTACTATATTTTAAAGATGCTTAGCTGGCTGGCCTGTAGATTCCCTATGAAAGCCTGTTTGAAGCTGGGAAATTTCTTAGGCAAGCTGACCTGGTTGGTGGTGCCAGAAAAGCGGAAAAAAATGGCTCGGGAAAATATTATTCGCTGTTTGCAGGTGGATGAGCAGGAGGCAGAGCGGATTGCCAAAGCCTCATGGGTGCAGTTTGGCCCTATGATTATGGAGGTTCTGCGTTATCCAGATCTGATAAAGAATGGCAAAATGTATCAGCATGTGTCCATTGAGGGGCTGGAGTATCTGCTGGATGCGGTACGGGCCGGCAAGGGGGGCATTATTGCCACCAATCACAGCGATAGCTGGGAAATTATGGGAGCGGCCTTGGCTCAATATGGTGTGCCTTTAGTGGGGGTGGCCATGAAGCAGAAGAATAGCCAGGCCAACCGGTTTATTTTGGAATATAGAGAAATGTCCGGTATGCATATTACCTACAAATCTGATGGGCGGGATATGCTGAAGATGATTAAAGATGGCTGGATGATTGGTTTGATTATGGACCAGGATCCTAGCTTGAAATACGGTATTATTCTGGATTTCTTTGGCCGGAAAACCAATTGTGTTACAGGGCCAGCCACTTTGGCAAGGATACAGAATGCCCCTATTTTTCCGGGACAGATTCAGCATCGGCCAGATGGGGGGCACCATATAACCATTTTCCCTCCAATTTATGTGGAAAGAACCAAGGATAAGCAGGAGGATATACGCCGTACCATGCAACAGCTATTGAATATTCTGGAGCAGCAGATACGGAACCATCCAGAGGACTGGTTCTGGCTCCACGACCGCTGGAAATCCGTTAGAAGCATTGGCTTGGATTAACGGCAGACAATTGAATATAAAATCAAGCCTCAAAAATTATGATTTTTGGGGCATTTTTTTGCATTTTACTAAAATCCCTGCTTTGATTATTGCTAAGAAAAATAAGTTGTCCTGGGAGCAGAGGATAGGTTGTGGGAAAATCTGTACATTTTGTCATAAATATGCTAGTATTAATATGTTGAGTTAGGTTTTCGGATGTTTTGATAAGTGAGGGATGGATTTGGCATTTCAGACAACAATTGCTGCGCCGGTAAGCTATACTGGTGTAGGGCTCCATTCCGGCAAGGATGTAACCATGAAGCTGCAGCCGGCAGAGGCTGATACAGGCATTGTCTTTACCAGAGTGGATTTGCCGGGACAGCCACAGGTGGAGGCCAAGGCAGAGAATGTAACCTCCACTCTGCGAGCTACAACTATTGAGGACAATGGCATCAAGATGTTTACCATCGAGCATGTTATGTCAGCTCTCCACGGAGCCGGTATTGACAATGTGGAAATCTGCATTAATGCAGAGGAGCCTCCGGTGGCAGATGGCAGCAGCCGAGAGTTCTTCCAACTGCTGCAAAAGGCAGGTATTTGTCAGCTGGATAGAGAGCGTCAGGAGATTGTTATAGATCAGCTTTATAGAGTAGATGATGGAGACAAATTTGTCTTGGCTCTGCCCTATGATGGCTTTCGGGTAAGTTTTACCTCTATTAATCCTCATCCTTTGATTGGGATACAGTATGGCGATTATGAGATTACTGAGGAAAATTACCTGAAGGAGATTGCTCCTGCCAGAACTATTGCCTATGAAAAAGAGGTAGAGGCTCTCCACAAGATGGGCTTGGGGCTAGGCGGTACCCTGGAAAACGTTATTGTTTATAATGATGAGGGTTGGATGAACCCATTGATTTATCCAGATGAGCTGGTAAGGCACAAAATCCTTGATTTGGTAGGGGATTTGCGCCTGGCAGGCATAGTTAAGGGCCACTTTGTGGCTGTAAAGTCAGGTCATGCACTGAATACAACCATGTCCAAGCTGCTTAAGGCAAAGCTGGGCAAATAATACATAAAATATGAAGAGAAGAGGTTTTTTTATATGGTATTGGAAATTGACGAAATAAAGAAGATTCTGCCCCATCGTGCTCCATTTTTGCTGGTAGATAGAATTATCGAAATTGATCCATTCAAATCTGCTGTAGGCATCAAGAATGTAACATATAATGAGCCACAGTTCCACGGACATTTCCCTCACAAGGCTATTATGCCAGGTGTTTTGATTTTGGAGGCTATGGCTCAGGTTGGCGGTATTGCCATGCTTTATCCAGAGGAAAACCGTGGTAAGATTGCTCTGTTTGGTGGCATGGACAATATTAAATTCAAAAAGATGGTAGTGCCTGGCGATCAGATGATTATGAAAGCTAATCTTTTGAAGGTACATGGTGATTATGGCAAGCTTCATGCAGAATCCTATGTGGATGATGTGCTGGCAGCACAGGCTGATTTTACCTTTGCCCTGCAGAGACCAGAGTAAATGTTGTTCATAGTAGGCTGATTAATAAAGAAAATTGAAGAAATTCTTAGTATTTCTCGAAAAACAGTCGAATATAAGGAAATATAGCATACAGCATATATGGTTTGTGCTGTGACTGTATACATGATAGTAGGTGTACTGACGATAGGTTTTTCGGGGGTACTAAAGGAGTTGTAATAAATGGCGGATAACTTTGATGTTACTGCAAAGATACATAATTTTGCGGTTGTTCATCCAAACGCAAAGATCGGTAAAAATGTGGAAATTGGTCCTTTTACCGTAATTGGCGAAAATGTAGAAATTGATGAAGGTACTATTGTTGGCCCAAGTGTGGTTATTACCGGCTGGACCAAGATAGGCAAGGATTGTCATATTTTCCAGGGAGCTTCCATTGGTGAGGAACCACAGGATTTGAAGTTTGCCGGGGAAAAGAGCTATACAGTTATTGGCAATCGCACCAAGATTCATGAATTCTGTACTATTCACAGAGCTACCGGCGAGGGAGAAGTTACCAAAATCGGTGATGACTGTCTGCTGATGGCTTATGTTCATGTGGCTCATAACTGTATTTTGGGCAACAATGTTATCATGGCCAATGCTGCTATGGTGGCAGGTCATGTGGTGGTAGAGGATAGAGCTATTATTGGCGGCAAGGCTGGTGTGCACCAGTTTGTCCGGGTAGGCAAGCAGTCCATGATCAGCGGTATGTCCCGCAATATTCACGATGTAGTGCCATATACTATTGTAGATGGCTTCCCAGCTAGAGCCTGCGGATTGAACAGTGTGGGTATTGCCAGAGCAGGTATTGCTCCTGCCAACCGCCGTCAGATTAAGCTGGCCTATCGTTTGCTCTATCGTTCCGGACTGAGATTGAAGGATGCTATTTCTGCTATTGAGCAGGAGGTGGAGTCCTGTCCGGAAGTGGAGCATATGCTGCAGTTCCTGCGGAATGCAGATAGAGGTATTTGCCGTCCTGCTGGTCATGTAGGTGATAAGAAGCAGGAGGATAAGTCTTCAGAGGCTGAAGAAGTAGAAGAATCTGAGGATTGATTTAGTTAGACAAAATTCGCTGGAGGCTGATTGTTTTTATGAAAAAAATAGGATTGCTGGCAGGTGTAGGCAGGCTTCCAGTGGAGTGTGCCAAGGCTGCGGCAGCCTTGGGCTATGAGGTTTATGCTGTAGGTCTTATTCCTGGTGTAGATCCAGAGCTGAAGGAATGTACTGCTGACTATACGGAGATTAGTGTAGCCAAGCTGCAGACAATTATTGATTATATGAAGGCCAAGGAGGTAACAGAGATTACCCTGTTAGGCAAGGTTACTAAGGAGCTTTTGTACAGTGGGGATCATGCTGCACCAGATATGCGGATGCTGGCTTTGATGTTTACTTTGCCAGACCGGAAGGACGATACTCTGATGTTGGCCTTTGTCAAGGAGTTGGCCAAGGATGGCTTAGAGGTTTTTGATCAGACTGCTCTTATTCGCAGCCTGATGCCAGCACCGGGAGTTCTTACTAAACGGAAGCCAACGCCACAGGAACAGCAGGACATGGAATTTGGCATGAAAATGGCTAGAGAAATCGGCCGTTTGGATGTGGGCCAGACTGTTGTGGTAAAGCAGCAGGCCGTAATGGCCTTGGAGGCTATTGAGGGTACTGATGCCTGCATTCGTCGTGGCGGAGAGCTGGCTAGAGGCGGTGCGGTAGTAGCCAAAACAGCCAAGCCAAATCAGGATTTGCGGTTTGATGTACCGGCTGTAGGCATGAAAACTATGGAAATCATGGTGGAGGTAGGTGCTTCTGCCCTGGTTATTGAGGCTGGCCGAACTCTGTTGGTGGAAAAGGACAAGGTGATAGCATTGGCTGAGGCTCATGATATTACTATTGTGGCAATGGAATAAGGGACTTGGGACGCGGCGGATGCAGCTTTGTATTCTCGCGTCTTTTGTGTGTTTTTTTGAGGGATTGTATGAAGATTATGTTGTCAGCCGGAGAGGCCTCCGGAGATCTCCACGGAGAAGGATTGGCTAAGGCCATTCATCAACTAAAGCCAGAGGCAGAGCTTATCGGCTTTGGCGGCCCTAAAATGGCAGAAGCTGGTGTCCGCCTATGTGCAGATATGCGGGAATATAGTATAATGGGAGTATGGGAGGTTATCAAAAATCTATCCAGGATTTTTGATCTGCTGAAAAAGCTAACAAATTTTATGGCAGAGGAAAAGCCTGATTTGTTGGTACTCATTGACTATCCGGATTTCAATTGGCGTTTGGCTGCCAAGGCTCACAAAATGGGGATACCGGTTTTTTCTTACATTCCCCCCTCTGCCTGGGCTTGGCGCAAAGGCAGAGCCAAAAAATGTGCCGCCTTGGCTAATGAGCTGGCAGCAATCTTTCCCTTTGAATTGCCTGTATATCAGGCGGCAGGGGCAAATATAAGCTTTCAGGGAAATCCCCTAATTGATATGGTAAAATCTACCATGACTGTGTCAGAGGCCAGAGAATATTTTCAGGTGCCTGCTGATGGAGAGCCGGTATTGCTTTTGCCAGGCAGTAGAAAGCAGGAGATTCAGGGCCTGTTTCCTACTATGCTGGAGGCAGCAGAGCTTCTGGCTAAGGAGCGTCCCCAGTTAAGGTTTTATGTGCCGGTGGCCTCCGGTATAGATGAAGGGGTATTGGCTGCTATGGCGGCGGAACATACTGTGGACATTCATTTTACCCATGACAAAAACTACGATTTGATGAATATTGGCAGTTTTGCTATTGCCACCTCTGGTACGGTGGTATTGGAAGCAGCTATTATGGGATTGCCCTGTGTGGCTTTGTACCGTATGGCTCCCCTGAGCTACGCTATTGGCAAAATGCTGGTGAAGATAGATAATTTTACCCTGCCTAATATATTGGCTGGCAGGGCTGTACAGCAGGAGCTGCTGCAGGATCAGGTTACTGGCCCCAAGGTATATGAGGCTGCGCGCCGTTTCTATGCAGAATCTGGCTACAAGGAGCAGGTATTGCAGGGGTTGCAGGAGGCTGTGGCCAAGCTAGGTGCTCCTGGGGCAACAGCCAGAGTGGCTCAGCGCATTGTGGCAGCTGCAGAAAAGTACAGCAGGACGGAGGACATTAGATGAAGAATTACATGCGATTGTTAGCATATATCAAGCCTTATACCAGACGGCTGGCTTTGGCTGTGGTGTGCATCATTATGGCAGCAGGAGCCAATCTGTATTTGCCTTGGATTATTAAGGATATGATTGATGATGTTCTGATGTCCAAGGATATGGTAATGCTGAACCTGATTGCTGCCGGTATTCTGGTAGTAATGTTTACTCGTGGTGTATTTTATTATGGCCAAAGCTATTTGGTTTCCTATGTAGGCCAGCGGGTAATCATAGATGTTCGCAGCGTGTTGTTCCGCAAGTTCCAGCGGATGCCTCTGTCCTATTATGATAAGCAGCAGACTGGTACGGTAATGAGCTATATTACCAACGATGTAGCGGTAATGCAGAGCGCTATTGTGGACAATCTTATTGAGCTGGTAACTGAGGGATCTATTCTCATTGGTTCTCTGGCCATGATGATTTATCTGGATTGGAAGCTTAGCCTGCTGACCTTGATGACTATTCCTCTGGTTGGTTTTGCCATGAAGATATTTGGTCGGAAGCTGAAGCGTTCCAGTACCGTCATTCAGGAGCGGGTGGCGGAGATTACTTCCCTGTTGCAGGAAAGCATTTCTGCTATTCGAGTGGTAAAGTCCTTTGTGCGGGAATCTTACGAGATTAAGCGCTTTGAGGAGCAGAACTGGCGTAATTTCCAGGCTGCTATGAAGAATGTTAAGCTAAGCAGTCTGCTGACTCCAACTGTGGAATTTTTAGCAGCTATTGCCGTTACCTTTATTGTCTGGTTTGGTGGCTATGAGGTTGTAAACGAAGTTATTACTGCCGGTGAGCTGGTAGCTTTCCTAACCTATGCTGTCAACTTGGCCAACCCTGTTAAGCGCTTGTCCAGAGTATATGCAGCTATTCAGAAGGCTATGGCTGCAGCAGAGCGTGTTTTTGATATTATGGATTTGGACGAAAAGATTACCGATGTGCCAGGTGCCAAGCCACTGCCTCCTATTAAGGGCAAGGTGGAGTTCAAGGACATTACTTTCTCCTACAAGGAAGGTCAGCCTGCTCTTCAGCATATATCCTTGAAGGCGGAGCCTGGACAGATGATAGCTTTGGTAGGTCCTAGCGGCAGTGGCAAATCTACTATTGCCAATCTGATTCCTCGCTTCTATGATGTGGATTCCGGTGTAATTACCATTGATGATCATGATATTCGGCAGGTAACAGCAGATTCCCTGCGGGAGCAGATCGGTCTGGTGCCCCAGGAAACCATGTTGTTCAGCACATCGGTAATGGAAAATATCCGTTATGGCCGTTTGGAGGCTACTGATGAAGAGGTTATTGAAGCTGCCAAGGCCGCCAATGCGGAGGAATTTATCAAGGAACTGCCAGAGGGATACGATACCAAGCTAGGAGAGCGTGGTTTGAATCTTTCTGGTGGTCAGCGTCAGCGTCTGGCTATTGCCAGAGCAATTCTCAAGAATCCAAGAGTTTTGATTTTGGACGAGGCTACCTCTGCACTGGATACTGAAAGTGAAAAGATTGTGCAGGATGCCTTGGATAATTTGATGGTGGGCAGAACCTCCTTTGTAATTGCCCATCGTCTTTCTACTATATTTAATGCAGATCAGATTTTTGTAGTGGAAAATGGACATCTGCGGGAGCATGGTACACATGAGGAGCTGTTAGCGGCAGGTGGCTTGTACAGCAATCTGTACAACATTCAGTTCCGTCAGAACCAAGAAGGATAAGGAGACGCTTTTATGCGACTATTATATAATGTAGCAGCAGTATTGGTGGTTATCTTGATGATACCGGCCTTCTGCCTGCGGGCCATTAGAGAAAAGGGCTTTGTTAATAGAATAAAGCAGCAGCTGGGATTTTTGCCTAAGCATGCCCTTGATAAGGTTGCCCGTAAAAATTGTATATGGGTTCATGCGGCTTCAGTAGGAGAGATTGTGGCGGCCAGCCCCCTTATTAAGGAATTTCGTCGGGAATTTCCCAATACCCCTATTTTGGTATCTGTTTTTACCAATAGCGGTTACGAAATGGCCAATCGGATTATAAAGGATGCAGATAGCATCATTCATTTTCCTTTCGATTTGCCTTGGCTTTCTGCCCATTTGCTTTACAAGGTGCGTCCAAGGGTATTTATGCCTGTGGAAACGGAGCTTTGGCCAAATTTCCTTCAGGCTGCCAAAAAGCTGGACATTCCAGTTATGATGGTAAATGGCCGTATTAGTGAAAAAAGCGTATCCAGATATCGTTATCTGCACAGTATTTGGTATGATATGCTGGATACCATCAAATATTTTGCCATGCAGTCCTCTGTAGATGCAGAGAATATTCTCCGTCTAGGGGCAAGCAAGGATTTGGTTACTGTTACTGGCAATACCAAATTTGACCAGACCTATACCAATGTCAGCCCTGAGGAAAAGCAGCAGCTGATTAAGGAACTGGGGCTGGAGGACAATGATGGTATTTTTTTGGCTGGCTCCACCCATAAGGGGGAGGAGGAGCAGGTATTGGCCGCCTTTGGAGAAATCCGCAAGACTCATCCCAAGGCGCGCCTGGTAATTGCTCCTAGAGCTGTGCTGCGTACAGGCACCATTCAAGATATGTGCCAGCAGCGGGGCTTTACCTCTGCCACTAGAACCCAGCTGCAGGAAAAGCCAGCTCAGGGACATGATGTGGTTCTCCTCAATACCATTGGAGAGCTTGGAAAGGTATATAGCATTGGCGATGTTATTTTCGTAGGAGGAAGCTTAATACCTCATGGCGGTCACAATATTTTGGAGCCGGCAGCTCATGGCAAGGCTATTATTGTAGGCCCTAATATGTTTAATTTCAAGGATACCCATATTCTTTTCTCCAACCGCAAGGCGGTGGTTACGGTAAAGGATCAGGAAGAGCTGGTCAAGGCAGCCTCGGAGCTTTTTGTCAATGTGGCAGAAAGAAAAAGGATGGAGCAGGAAACACTGAAAATCTGTGAGGAAAATCGCGGTGCGGCTCGTAGAACAGCGGTGATACTTCACGATTTGCTGAATCGCTGTGAGGCCAAGGACAAGATAAAGGCTATAGATAAGCTGGAGAATTTCCAGACCTATTTTATGCAGCTGATACATTGCAAGGAGCCAAAGGGCTTAGGCCTAAAGGCTATGGTAGCATTTTTGCATGGCTGTGCTTATATTTATGGCTTTTTGCTGAATATTAAGCTAAGCTGTTACAAAAGCGGTTTATTTACCAAGAAAAAGCTGTCTTGTTATGTAATCAGCCTAGGCAATATTACCGTGGGAGGCACCGGCAAAACCCCTACAGCTCAGAGATTGGCGAAAGCTATTCGGGATATGGGCTACAAGGTGGTTATTCTCAATCGAGGCTATCGTGCCAAATGGCAGGGAGAAATAGGTGTTGTCTCTGATGGACATGAGCTGAAGATGGATGCAGCCACGGCTGGGGATGAGGCCTTTATGCTGGCCAAGCATTTGCCTAATGTGCCTGTGCTGATTGGCCCTGAGAGAGCCAAAACCGGCCAGTATGCAGTAGAACATTTTGGGGCTCAGGTGGCTATTCTGGATGATGGCTATCAGCATTGGCAGTTGAAGCGAAATTTGGATGTAGTGCTGATAGATGCAGTAAATGTCTTTGGCAATGGACATATTTTGCCACGAGGCACCCTGCGGGAGCCATTATCCCATCTTAGCAGAGCCGATGTGTGCCTTTTAACCAAGGTGGATCAGGCGGAGCCAGGCTCCATTGCTTATATCCGCAAAAAAATTGATGAATACGGCCAGAACCCTGTGGTTGTAGAAAGTATTCACCAGCCTCAGGCATGTATTGAGCTGGGGGAATGGGTAAAGAATATTGCCAGCGAGGGTTCCCCTATAGATATTATCAAGGGCAAAAAGATTATTGCCTTATCAGCTATCGGCAATCCTGCTTCCTTTGAGCAGACCTTGTGTAACTCTGGAGCAGAGGTAATAGAAAGCTTCCGCTTTCCAGATCATCACGAATACACTTTGGAAGAAATTCAGGATGCTATGGATCAGGCCATTCGTGAGGGGGCTGAAGCCATTGCAACCACTGAGAAGGATGCTGTAAAGCTGCCCCATCTGCCAGAGCGGGAGGGCAATCTGCCTATCTATGTTATTACTGTAGAGGTGGTAATGCAGGATGAGGGCAAGCAGATTGACCAGCTCTTAAAGCAGCGTATAGATGATTTTTTCAGGAGGTCAGAACAGAAATGAATACATTATGTGTAATTCCTGCCAGATATGCTTCCACCAGATTGCCTGGCAAGCCTCTGGCTGATATAGCAGGCAAGCCGATGATAGTTAGAGTATATGAGCAGGCCTCCAAGGCCAAACGATTGTCTGGGGTTATTGCTGCTGTAGATGATGAGAGAGTCTACGAAGCATTGACAGCTCATGGTGGAAAGGCTATGATGACAGCCAAAGACCATCCTACCGGTACTGACAGACTGGCCGAGGTGGCAGCAGCTCACCCGGAGGCAGAGCTGATTATCAATGTACAGGGCGATGAGCCACTAATTGAGCCAGCCTTGATTGATGCACTAGCAGCAGCTTTTGATGATGATCCAGAGCTGCAGATGGCCACTGTGAAATCACCTATGACTGATGTGGAGGAAATGAAGAATCCTAACAATGTAAAGGTGGTTACTGATAAGAAGGGCTATGCTTTATATTTTTCTCGTTCCTTGTTGCCATATCCAAGGGAAAATACTGGTGCTGTAGTGTATAAGCATATTGGTATTTATGCCTACAAGCGGGATTTCCTGTTGAATTATGCCAAGATGGCACCTACCCGGCTGGAGCAGACAGAATCTCTGGAACAGCTGCGGGCCTTGGAAAACGGCTACAAAATCAAGGTAATTGCTACAGATTTTCATTTTGTAGGTGTGGATACTCCTGAGGATTTGGTAGAAGTAAATAGATTGTATCAGGAACGGCTTTAATGCTGAGGAAGGGTGGTATATTATGAATACTGTACAGGTAGGAAATTTTTCAATAGGTAATGGACAGCCTTTGGCTCTTTTGGCAGGCCCATGTGTTTTGGAGGGCTTGGATAGATGTCTGCTGATCGGCAGAACCATCAAGGAAATTACTGGACGTTTGGGTATTCCTTATGTATTCAAGGCTTCCTTTGACAAGGCCAATCGTTCCTCCTTTAATGGCTTCCGTGGTCCAGGTCTGAAAAAGGGCTTGGAAATGCTGCAGACCATTAAGGATGAACTGCAGGTACCAATTGTCACAGATGTACATACTGAGGAGCAGATTGAGCCTGTTGCCAAGGTGGCAGATATTATTCAGATTCCGGCTTTCCTCTGCCGTCAGACCGACCTTCTTTATGCAGCAGCTCAGAGCGGTGCTGTGGTTAATGTAAAGAAAGGCCAGTTTATGGCCCCTGGAGATATGCGGAATGTGGTAGATAAGCTCCATGAGGGTGGTTGCTCTCAGATTCTTCTCACCGAGAGAGGTGCTTCCTTCGGTTACAATAATCTGGTTGTGGATATGAGAACCTTCCCTATTATGCGTTCCTTTGGCTATCCAGTAGTATTTGATGGCACCCATAGCGTACAGCTGCCAGGTGGTGCAGGAACCTGCTCTGCTGGTAACAGAGAGTTTGTGCCTAATCTGGTACGGGCTGCTGTTGGTGCTGGGGTGGATGCCCTCTTTATGGAGGTTCATGACAATCCAGAGGAGGCTCTTTGTGATGGGCCAAATATGGTTTATCTGGACAAGCTGGAGGATTTGCTAAAGGATGCTCTGGCTATTCACGAAGTTGTTCGCAAGCATTTGCAATAATTACCAATTAGAGGGGACATATATGATTAAGGATTCAGCCATTGAAACTTTGAAGATAGAAGCGGCTTCTGTTACCAAGTTGATTGAGCGTATAGATGACGAATTTGTGGCTGCCGTAAATTGCATTTTGGATTGTCATGCCAGAGTGGTCGTAACCGGCATGGGTAAGTCTGGCCACATAGGCAGAAAGATTGCTGCCAGCTTGGCCAGCACAGGTACCCCGGCTTTCTTTATGCATCCAGCAGAGGCTTTTCATGGGGATTTGGGTATGGTTACTGCGGATGATGTGGTTATTGCTATATCCAATAGCGGTGAAAGCACAGAGGTGGTAAATATTCTGCCTATTATCAAGCGCATTGGTGCTAAGATTATTGCCATGTGCGGCCGCAGGGAATCTGCTTTGGGGCGCAATGCAGATTATTTTGTGAATATTGCTGTGGAGCGGGAGGCTTGTCCTTTGGGCTTAGCACCAACTGCCAGTACTACTGCCACCTTGGCTATGGGGGATGCCATTACTGTGGCTCTTTTAGAGGCTCGTAACTTTACCAAGCAGGATTTTGCCCTGTTCCATCCAGGTGGCTCCTTGGGCAGAAAGCTGCTGCTGACTGTAGAGAATGTTATGCATAGCGGCGAGGATAACCCAATTATCCACTGTGGTCATACAGCCCAGGAAGCCTTGTTTATGATGACGGACAAGGGGCTGGGAGCTACTTCTGTTGTGGATGAAAATGGCAAATTTATCGGCTTGGTAACTGATGGAGATATTCGTCGTGGCTTGGCCAAGGGCAGTCAGTTCCTGAACGAGGCTGTAGAAAATATGATGACCAAGGCACCTCAGACCATTACCAAGGACAAGCTGGCCGCAGAGGCTCTTTCCGTTATGGAGAAGCACAAGCCTAGACCTATTACGGTGTTGCCGGTTATTGATGAAGCAGGCCAGCCTATTGGTATTGTTCATTTGACTGATTTGTTGAGACAGGGAGTTGTCTAAAATGGAATTTAGAGCAGATGCATTGGAAAGAGCCGCTAGGATTCGCATGGTAGTAATGGATGTAGATGGCACCATGACCGATGGCCGTATCTATATTGGGCCGGAAGGGGAAGCCATTAAGGAATTTTCTGTGAAGGACGGCATGGGTATAACCATGCTCCATAAAGCCGGTGTTAAAACTGCCATTATTACGGGCCGTAAGTCTGAAATCGTAGAGCATCGAGCTGCCGAGCTAAAGATTGACAGCGTATGGCAAGGCATTAAGGATAAGCGGGAAGCCTGGCAGAAAATTAAGGAAGAAACTGGTCTAACCAATAGGGAAATTGCTTATGTGGGGGATGATTTAAATGATTTGTCCCTGCTGATACAGGCAGGCTTGGCTTGCTGTGCTGGCGATGCTCAGCCTGAAGTAAAGAAAATTTCCCATGTGATTTCTGGCCGTGATGGGGGCAATGGCGTTGTCCGGGATATTGCAGAGTTGATTCTTAAGACACAGGGCAAGTGGCAGCAGCTGGTGGATGCCTTTGCAGGTAATAAATCAGTACCTAATTATGCCCAATAAGGCTTTCAGCCCCAATTCAGATGTTTTGTTTAGAATAAGTCTTATGACTAAAAGTCCGAAATGGGATAATTCTAATATATCCTATTGTTGCGGAGGAGTATAATGGTATATAATTTACTTATGCTGATGAGCTGGATTGTATGCAGAATGCCTCATAGCTGGCTAATGGTATTGGGCAAGGGCTTAGGGGTGTTGTACTACAAGTTTATAAAGAAACAGCGAAATTTAGCAATAAAGCAAATGAAGGAATCTTTGCAGATTTCCCAGCAGGAGGCTGAGAAGCTGGTACGGCTTTCCTTTATCAATATGGGGCGGAATTTTATGGAGGTTCTCTATATGCCGGCCCTGAACAAGAAGAATTTTTCCAAATACATAGAGATAGATCATTTGGAGATTATGGAGCAGGCCTTGGCTGAAAAGCGGGGAGTGGTAGTGCTGACTGGCCATGTAGGCAATTGGGAGTGGCTTTCTGCTTCCTTTACCATGAATGATATGCCGGTAACAGCTATTGCCAAGCCTCAGCCTAATATGGATTATACCCACGCCTTAGATGAGCTGCGCTCCAAAATCAATGTGGAGATTTTTTCCCGAGGCACCAGTGAGCTTTTGTCAGCAGCCAAGGCTCTGAAAAAGGGTAAGATACTTGGTTTTTTGGCAGATCAGGATGCAGGACCGGGAGGTGCTTTTATTGAGTTTTTGGGTAAGACAGCCTCTACTCCTATGGGAGCCGCCGTATTTGCCAAGAAATTCAATTCCCCAGTGGTGCCAGCCTTTATTATCCGTCAGTCAGATGGACATCATCGGGTAGAAATTGGCGAGATACTTCGCTATGAGGATACAGGAGATTCCGACAAGGATTTGTATAATCTTACCTACAAGATGACCAAGATTTTGGAGAAGAAGATACTGGATAATCCAACTCAATGGCTTTGGTTCCAAAAACGTTGGAACACCAAGCCAGAGCAGCAGAAAATCAAGCATCATACTGTAAAGACAGAGGTAATACAGAATGACCAAAACGCATAAAATTCTCATAGGCATTGTGGTGGCAGCCTTGGCAGCCCTATGCTATTGGACGGTTAATACCGTCCCTCAGCCTGCCGACGATGCCTCGCCTTTGGAGAAGCGGGTTATGACCTACAACGGCAATACCATTACTGAGGAAAAGGATGGTAGAAAGTTGTGGGAGCTGACAGCTGAATCAATGGAGGTGGATATTGACACCCAGGATGCCAGTATTACAAATATGGATGCCAAATTCTACACAGAGGATGGACGCACCCTTCATGTTACAGCCCCCAAGGCAAATTACAAGGCCAAGGACAAATTTCTGACCGTAGAGGGCGGTATTAAGGGTGATAGCACCGATGGTGCCCATCTTAGAGCAGATAGGCTGGAATGGAAGGCCAAGGAAAATCAACTAGCCCTGATTGGCAATGCAGAGCTGCAGAGGGATTCTGATGCAGTAAAGGCCAAGGGGGATAGAATTGAATCCTTGGATGGCTTCAACAAATTCAAGATTATTGGTCATGCCCATTTGGAAAAGGGGAATAAATAATGTTTTATAAAAGAACTTTAGCCAAGGCTTTGGCTATGGCAGCCTTGTCTGGTATAATTGCCACAGGTACTATCTTTGCTGCCGGAGAGCCTACCTCTCTGGATGCAGATAGTGTAGAATACGATATGGCCACCGGTGTGGTAACAGCCACCGGCGATGTATTGATGGTTCAGGGGGATCTAAAGGTAACAGGCCAGCAGGCTCAGTACAACTCCAAAACCAAGGAAGGCAGCGTGGAGGGCAATGTAATTGCTGTCCAGTCTGCCAGGAATATGCGGGTAACAGCTCAGAAGGTTACCAGCGATGCCCAGCAGCATATGGTGGCTACTGGTAATGTATATGGTACAATGGAGGATAAGACCTTTAGCGGGCCTATTGTGGAATATTTCCAGCCACAGGATTATGTGCTGATTCGTCAGGGAGGCACTATTACCTCTAAGGATGGTGTGTTTACGGCTGACGAAATGGAAGGCTATCTCAAGGAGGAACATCTTATTGGCCGAGGGAATGTTCATGTAGTAAGCCAGCCTAATGATATGGAGGCTGGAGGCGATTTGCTGAATTACTACGGATTGGAGCAGGGCAAAGCTGTGCTGACAGGTAATGCCTGGGCGGTACAGTACAATAACACCCTGAAAAGCAATCAGCTGACTATTTTGTTGGCCAAGGATGGACAGGCAAAGGTTACTGAGTAACATTTCAGAGAAAAATATGCTGTCATAGTCTAGGCTCAGTCAAAGGCTATAACAATAATCAGAATTTTGGGGGAATTGCCAGGTGCATATTCAAGTAAAAAATTTAGTAAAGACCTTCAAGCATCGCAATGTGGTGGATGGTGTTTCCTTGCGTGTGGACAAGGGTGAAATTGTGGGGCTTTTAGGAGCCAATGGCGCCGGCAAGACCACTACCTTCTACATGATTGTAGGCTTGGAGAAGCCTACCTCTGGTCAGGTAATGCTGTCTGAAATAGATATTGGCAAAATGCCTATGTACAAAAGAGCCCGGCTGGGTATAAGCTATTTGGCTCAGGAGGCTTCTATCTTCCGCAATCTTACGGTAGAAGAAAATATTATGTCCATTTTGGAATATGTGGAGGAAATGGATGCAGCGGCTAAGAAAAAGAAGCTGGATGATCTCTTAGAGGAATTCCATGTCAGCCATGTAAGGGAGCGATTAGGCTCAGAACTATCTGGTGGTGAACGTCGGCGGGTGGAGATTGCCCGTTGTCTGGCTTTGGAGCCAAAGTTCATTTTGCTGGATGAGCCTTTTGCCGGTGTAGATCCAATTGCTGTAGCAGATATTCAGGGTATTATCAGCTATCTGCGGGAGCGGGGCATGGGCATATTGATAACAGACCACAATGTTGTAGAAACATTGCGTATTGTAGATAGAGCCTATATAATGAATGCAGGAAAGATTTTGGTTGAGGGTGATGTTGACACAGTGCTCAACGATCCAATGGCCATTAAATATTATATTGGTAACAATACTAAGCTATAGGGGAAGATTAAATGCGGATTCATATTTTGGACAAATATATATTCAAAGAGGTTTTTAAGACCTTTATCTTTGGTATCTGTGCTTTTTCAGCAGTGTTTATTGGTTCAGGTACCTTGTTCCGCATCGCCCAGTACATTACAGAATATGGTGCTTCGGTGCCCTCTGTACTAAAGATTTTTGTGCTGAGCCTGCCAGGGGTTATTATCTGGACTTTTCCTATGTCCATGCTGCTGGCCAGTCTGCTGACTATAGGCCGTTTGTCTGGCAACAGTGAGATAACAGCTATGAAATCCTGCGGTATCAGCTTCTATAGAATCGCTTTTCCTGCCATTGTTTTAGGAGCTTGTGTTAGTATTTTTGCTGTTTTGTTTAATGAATATGTTGTTCCTTGGTCCAATCAAGCTTATAGCAATGTATTGGAGTATGAGATAAAGGGAAATTTGTCCCCGCAGTCCCAGGAGCATATCATCATTAAGGAAATCAAGGAGGGCAAAATCCAGAAGCTGGTTTATGCCCGTCAATTTGTGGCTGATACCAATACCATGGAAGGGATTGCCATGCAGTCCTTTGAAAACGGTGAGCTGAGGCATGTAGAAAATGCTGAATATGCTGAGTGGAAGGATAATATGTGGACCATGCATAATGGCATGATTTATGATGTGACCAACGGGCAGAGTCAGCATACCATGAAGTTTGATACTCAGGTATTGCCGATAAATGAAAGTCCTAAGCAAATTGTGCAGAGTCAGAAAAAACCTGAGCAGATGACCATGAAGGAACTGGGAGAACAGATTAGCATTATGAAGTCCCAGTATGTAAATACCAACAAGCTGGAAACAGAGCTGCATCAGCGTGTGACTATACCTATGGCCAGCCTTATTTTTACCTTGGTAGGTGTGCCATTGGGTATGCAGCCAAATCGTAACAGTTCATCTATGGGCTTTGTGATGAGTATTATTATTATCTTTATATACTATAGCCTTATGACGATGGCAGGCGCCATTGCCCAGGGAGGAATTTTTAATCCTATGCTGGCGGTTTGGCTGCCAAATATTATCGGCCTTTTGGCAGGCGGTTATCTTATGCGCCGTATGTCCAAATAGAATGTGTTTTTTTGACAGAGAAGAGAGAAAAGAGGTGGCTCTAAGGTGTATGGCGTGGTATTGATACTGGTTCTAATAATCACAGGAGGAGCCATCGCTTTTATCGGTGATAGAATTGGCTCCAAGGTTGGCAAAAAGAAAATGACCATCCTGGGATTGCGGCCTAAGCATACATCCATATTGGTAACAATTGTGACAGGTATTCTGATTACAACTACTACTCTGGGAGTTATGACTATTATGTCCAAAAATGTGCGGACAGCTCTTTTTGGTATGGAAAAGCTGAATCAGAATATGCAGCAGGCCAGAAATGATTTGGCAGAGGCTTCGGCTCAACTGGCTATGGCTAAGGCGGAGCAGGACAAGATAAAAAGCGAGCTGGGAGCCACCAAACAGGAACTGGTGGGCCTACAACAGCAAAAGGAACAGCTGGAGGAACGCAGCAATGAGCTGCAAAGCCTTAATGGTCATTTGGAAAATGCCAATCAGTTGTTAACAGCCAATAATCAGGAATTGGTAGCTAAAAGCGATAAACTTACCAGAATAAATGATATTCTGGAGGAGGGCAATGAGCGGTTGAGCAAGAATAATTCTGAGCTTTATCAGATTAATAGAGAGCTGACCACTGGCATTAAGATAATGCGGGAGGGCTCTATTGCTTTTCAGGCTGGAGAGACTCTAGCCAGCGGTGTAATCAAGGGGAAAAGCTCCTTGGATGATATACACACAGATTTAGCCAGACTTTTGGAGATGGCTAGATATACGGTGAGCCGCAAACTGGGAGGGGATATTGCTGACCAGAACAAGGATGTTTGGATTTATCAGCCGGAATTTGATGAGGCAGCTAAATATATTTCCACTCACGAGGGAGAATATGTAGTACGGATTGTGGCTGCTGGAAATTTGATTCAGGGAGAGGCGGTAGCCACCAATCTGAAAATATTCCAGAACAAGACTGTTTACACAGATGGTCAGTTAATTACAGATCAAAATATTACCTTTAATCCAGACAGTACAGCAGAGCTGCAAAGCGTACTAACCAATTTCCTTAGCAAGGTAAATCACCAGGCCAAGGATGATGGCATGGTGCCGGATACTCTGAATGGCTCTGTAGGAGTTATAGACTCTCAACAGATATACAATATTATGAATCAGCTGCAGCATAGTAATGGCAAGGCTATTATCTCTGCCTTTGCCGATGGAATCACAGATATTGTAGGTCCTCTCCGTATTAAGCTGAAACTTTTGGGGACAGGAGCACTGCCATGAATAGGAATGAGAAATTAGTCTGCGGTTTGGACCCAGGCCGTGATAAATGCGGTTTGGCGGTGGTGGATAGTCAGGGAAGCTGTCTATACCACGAAATTGTTGCTACGGTCCAGCTAGAGGAGCAGCTGAAACAATTACAGGGCAAATATGGCTTTTCTACTTTGGTTATGGGCAATGGCACCACCAGCAAGGAGGCCGGGGCAAGAGCTGGTCAGAGTCTGCCAGAGGTTAAGCTGCAGGTGGTAGATGAATATAGAACCACCGATGAGGCCAAGGAAGAGTACTGGCGCATCTATCCTCCCAAGGGATGGAGACGGTTGATACCTCATGGTATGCTGATACCACCAAAGCCGGTGGATGATTTGGCAGCCCTGATACTGGCCCGTCGTTATGTAAAGGCAAAGCAGTAGAATGTATATATAGGGGGTTATTTTATGGCAGAGCCACAAAAGCGGCCTGAATGGAATGAATATTTTCTGGATATTGCCAAGGCTGTAGGTCGGCGTTCCACCTGTTTGCGCCGTCGCTATGGAGCTATTATTGTCAAGGACAAGATTATTATAAGCACAGGTTACAATGGCGCCCCTAGAGGGGAGGACAATTGCATTGATACAGGTATGTGTGAGCGGGAAAGACTCCATGTGCCCAAGGGACAGAATTATGAATTATGTGTAGCTGTTCATGCAGAGCAGAATGCTATTATCAATGCAGATCCCAATAAAATGCAAGGAGCAACAGCCTATATTGTAGGCTACAATGCTGATGGCACACTGGCTTCAGGCAAGCCCTGCCTTCTGTGTCGTCGTATGTTGCGGAATGCAATGTTGAAGAAAGTTATTTATCTGGAAACAGATGGCTCAGTAGTGGAAACTACTCCGGAGGAGATTCGGTGATTTTTATTGACAGTTATAGCCAGCTGGGGTAAAATTGGTGTTTGAGAAAGTGGGTGAATGTTCATGCCAAATTATATTTGGGCATTTTTGATAGCACTGTTTGTAGCCCTGATTGCTACTCCTGCAGTAATTGTGCTGGCAGCTAAAACCGGTGCCATGGATGCCCCGGATGCTCGTAAGGTTCATAAGGGGCCTATGCCTCGAATCGGCGGTTTGGCAATCTATTGTGGCTTTATGGCTGCAATTCTGGCCATGTTAAATTTTGCAGAGCTGACTCAGGAGGTAGCTAACGGCGTTATCGGCTTATTGTTGGGAGGTACCTTGATTGTAATTATTGGCTTGATTGATGATTACAAAAATCTGCCAGCTAAGGTAAAGCTGTTGGGACAGATTCTGGCAGCCTGTGTGGTAGTTTATTTTGATGTGCGCATTGATGTAATTACAGATCCTTTTGGAGATTATCTATATCTGGAATATCTGGCTGCACCAGCAACAGTTTTCTGGATTGTAGGCCTAACCAACACCGTAAACCTTATTGATGGCTTGGATGGTCTGGCTGCTGGTGTGTCCACTATTGCCTCCATTACCATTATGCTGGTGGCTCTCCAGGAGGATGTTATGATTGTGGCCCTGTTTACGGCAGCCTTGGCTGGTGCGGCTCTGGGCTTCCTGCGTTACAATTTTAACCCAGCCAAGATTTTTATGGGTGATACAGGCAGTATGTTCTTAGGCTTTATATTGGCGGGAATTTCTGTTATTGGTGCGGTTAAGTGCACTGCTACCATTGCCCTGATTGTTCCTATTCTAGCCTTGGGCTTGCCTATTATGGATACAACCTTTGCCATTATCCGCCGTTATAGAGGCGGTGTGCCTATCTTCAAGCCAGACAAGGGACATCTTCACCATCGTTTGTTGGATTTGGGCTTTAGTCAGAGACAGGCAGTATTGTTAATGTATGTAATCAGTGCCTTGCTGGGACTGAGTGCGGTAGCTCTCAATGAGGTTTCAGGCGGTATGTCCATTGTGATTGTGGTATGTGTACTGCTGGTGGTATTTTTGGGAGCAAGAAAGCTGGGCATCTTCCGGCTTAAGACGAATTAATTCTGTAGAGAGGGGTTTATGATGGCTAAAAAGATTAAGGTCATGACTGTATTTGGCACCCGTCCTGAGGCAATCAAGATGGCGCCTGTAGTGCTGGAGCTAGCAAAGCATCCTGACAAGATTGTACCGGTAGTAACAGTAACTGCTCAGCATAGAGAGATGCTGGATCAGGTACTGAACCTGTTTGACATCAAGCCAGATCACGATTTGGACATTATGGCAGCAGGTCAGACCTTGTTTGATATTACCAGTCGTGCCATGATGGGCTTGGATAAGGTATTGCAGGAGGAAAAGCCAGATATTGTTCTGGTACATGGTGATACCACCACTACCTTTGCTGGGGCATTGGCCTCCTACTATCATCAGACTTCCGTAGGCCATGTAGAGGCAGGCCTGAGAACCTACAATAAATATTCACCTTTCCCAGAGGAAATGAACCGCAAGCTGACAGGCTCCATTGCAGATTTGCATTTTGCACCGACTGAGACTTCTCAGCACAATCTACTGTCTGAGGCTGTAGATGGGGAAAAGATTTTTGTTACCGGCAACACTGTTATTGATGCCCTCCACAAGACTGTTAATGAAGATTTCCAGTTTGAGGACCAGGTGCTGCAGGGGATTGACTTCAAGAACAAGAGAATTATATTAGTTACCACTCACCGTCGCGAGAATCTGGGTGAACCAATGCGCCATGTATATCAGGCTCTCCGTCATCTGATTGATGAGTTTGAGGATGTGGAGATTGTTTTCCCTGTACACAAAAATCCAAAGGTTCGTGAGGTAGTTAATCAGGAGCTGGGTGGATTGGCTAAGGTACATCTGGTGGACCCACTGGACTATGAGCCATTTGCCAACCTTATGCATCGCTCTCATTTGATTCTCACCGATTCCGGTGGCGTACAGGAGGAAGCTCCAGCATTGGGTAAGCCTGTACTGGTACTTAGAGACACTACAGAGCGTCCAGAGGCCGTAGAAGCCGGCACTGTGAAGCTTATTGGCACAGATAAGGATGTAGTGTACAAAGAGGCCAAGGAGATTCTCACCAATCAGCAGGAATACAGTCGTATGTCTGAGGCCTGCAATCCATATGGCGATGGCAAAGCCTCCCAGAGAATCATCCAGGCAATCCTCTACCATTATGGACTGTCTGCAGAAAAGCCAGAGCCATTCAAGGCAAAATAAATAAAACTAGAAAAGTACCTGTAGAAAATGCAGGTGCTTTTTTGTTACAGATTTTTAGATAAAAAGGTCACATGTAAATTGATTATTCAGATAATTTTAATCATGATAAAATATTTTTAGAATATTTTGGGATTAAAGCAGGAAAAAAAGAAAGTTTGTCAAATAAGAATAATATGAGTTTACTTAAGGAGATTGAAATATGCTGGGAGCAATTGTCTATATATTGCAGGCAGAGGAGGATGGTTGGCTGCCTGAATTTACAGGTCGAATTATGCATGGAGCTATGTTTCAGATTTTGAAAGAAAAATCTCAGGAACTGGCAGAGTTTATTCATAATGATATGAATATCAAGCCCTTTACCGTATCCGAGCTGAATAGATGCCAAGATAATAAAAAAAGTGGTGTTGGTTTCATCATCAAAAAAGGTGATAGATTTCGTTGGAGGGCAACTGTCCTTCATGAATCTCTTATTAGCATACTTCTGCAGGTTCCTATTGGCCATAGATTTATTTTGAATAATCAGCCTATGGTGCTAAAAAAGATTATCATGGATGGTCAAGAGGATGTTACATCCGGACTCTTGGATGAGCAGGACTTAATCGCCCATTGTTTGTCTGTAAATAAGCTATCACAACTAAAATTTGATTTTATATCACCAACTACCTTTAGAGTAGATGAGGTGGATTATCCTATGCCCACACCGTCATTGGTTTTTACATCCTTAGCTAGAAAGTGGCAGGAATTAACCATGCCATTGGAAATTATGCTGCCAGAGCTGGAGGAGAGTCTTAGGTATGTATATATTAGAAGTTGGCAGGGCAATAGTAAAAGTGTCTACCTAACACCCCAGCGAGGAATCAATAGCTTTACAGGTACTTTTGTTTATGATATAAGTCATTTGAATATGGAGAACAGAAGGCTGCTATTGTTATTGGCACAATTTGGCGTGTTTGTAGGATGCGGTCGTCTGGCAACACAAGGGATGGGGCGTATTAAGATAACATACAAGTAAAAAAAGGAAAGGGGTTAAATCTATGCTAGTAAAAGCCATATTATTTGATACCAGATCTATTCAAAAATATATTTTTTCAGGAGATAAGCTAAAAACCAATATAGGTGCATCCTTTATAGTGGATAGACTTTTTACGGATGTGTTGATCGAAAAGGTGCTTAACAAAAGAGGCTATGGTCTGAAAAAGTACCAATGGCGTGATACCTCAGCCATTGAAATGCAGACTAACAGTAATCTAAAATGCGAGGTAGCTTATATTGGCGGCGGCAATGCCTTGATACTGCTGGCCCCATCGGAAGATGCGGAAGCCATTGTCCGGGATTTTACCAAGCAGGTGATGCTGAAATATCCTGGGCTGAAAACCGGTGCCGCCATCGGGGAACTACCTTTGGACAAGGGCACTGAGGGAGATGAATTTCAACAGAAACTGACAGAGCTTTATACAAAGCTGAAGCAGAATCAAAATAGATTCAGTCCTCAGGTAACCATTCCTTATATGGGTATTACAGTTCCTTGCCAGCTAGATGGAGAAACTGCCGATATATGGGACAAAGACAAGCTGTCCGGTGAAGCAAGATTTATCTCTGCCGCTACTATGGCCAAGTTAAGAAAGGCCTCTATGAAGGAGCAGGGAGAGCTTAAATCACCAGAGGAGGCTAGAACAGCCACAGGTTATTTACAGGCAAGATTTAAAGACATATTGGGAGATAGCTATATTTTCCCCGAAAGCTTGGATAGCTTGGGACAGATAGAAACAGAAAATTATGTGGCTGTTGTTCATATTGACGGCAACAATATGGGGCTTCGATTTAGTCAGTGCAAAAACTTAGTAGAGCGAAAGCAAATGTCCATCAAGGTAGCAAAAATATGTCAGGACTCCTTTGGCAAACTGTTGGAAACCATTATTCAGGAATTGCCAGCCCAGCTCCAGAATAGCAGCTTTGGCATACGAATTAATGAGGATAACAGCAAAGTATATCTCCCTATTCGTCCTTTAATATTGGGTGGAGATGATGTAACCTTTGTCTGCATGGGGCGCATGGCCTTGGAATACACCCAGAGGTTTATTGAATTTATGGAAACTAATAAGGAGCTGCCTATAGATTGCTGCGGTGGTATTGCCCTGATAAAAACATCTTATCCATTCTTTAGAGGTTATGAAATGGCGGAACAGCTCTGCGGGGAGGCCAAAAAGATGTCCCGCAAAGAAAAACAGCAATTAGTAAAGGAAAATACAGCCAACATTCAATGCAGCAGCTGGCTGGATTTTGCTATTCTTCATGGAGAGCAGGCACCAGAGCTATCTCAGCTGAGACAGCAGGAATATCAAGGTATATTGGGTAATATGCATTTTGGTCCCTACAAGGTATTTACAGCCAACAGCATACCAAATAACAAGCGCTACGATTTGACCAAGCTTTTGCAGGGGATACAGAGGCTTCGCAAAGGCAAGAGTCAATCAACTGAATCCATGGCAGCTAATAAGATAAAGGACATGCGCAGCGTATTGGCTCAGGACAAGCATACCATTCAACGCTTTATGGAGCAGCTGGCTCATATTGGCGGACAGGTGCCAGTAGTTACCGGTTGGGAAAAATATGCTGAACATCTGTGGTATAGAGAGGCTGAGGTCCAGCCTTGGACTACACCATATGTGGATATGATAGAAATGATAGATTTTACAGATGATACGTTGTTAATTAATGACAAAAAGGCTGGTGAAGCATGTGAGTAAGGAATTAAATATTGAACTTCAAATCAAGTTGCTGTCAGATATGCATCTTGGTTCAGGCAAGGCAGATGTAAATCTGGATGCAGATATTGTTTATGACGAAAATGGCATGCCTTATTTTCCTGCCAAAAGACTAAAGGGCCTTCTTTACGAAAGTGCTAAGGAAATATTAGAAATGTCAGCCGTTTCAGGTAAACTACTCTTTACGGAAGAAGCTGTAGAGAATTTATTTGGTCATAATACTGCAGCCAGGCAGGACAGCTCTTGTCAGATGATTATTCATAATTTATATTTGCAGGATTATGAGCAGAATAAAAATGCTTGGGATTACCTTACGTCCCAATATCCTGCTATACTAAATTCTCAAGCAGTTTTGGATGAATATACCTATATCAGGTATCAAACCAGTATAGATGAAGTGACAGGCACAGCCCTGGAGCATTCTCTTCACAATCTTCGAGTTCTTAAGGCAGGCTGTTGCTTCAAAGGAACCATAAGAATTATTAATGGTGATGCCCAAGCTGAATTGATTATGGCAGCTGCTTGTAAGAATCTTCATTATGCTGGTGGCAAGCGTAATCGAGGCTTGGGGAAGCTTAGCTGCAGCTTTCCTAATATGGAAGCTATTATTAGCAGTGGCTTGAAGAGAAGGTGAAAAAATGGAAAAAATATGCAAATTAGATATAAAGATAGATGTACTAGCTCCTATGGTGTTAACCAGCAAATCTAATAATACCGTTCTCACAACCTCTGCCGATGTCATCAAAGGTTCCATTATTCGTGGTACCTTGGCAGGTATGTATATTCGCAAGCATAATCTAAAGGATCAGGCTCATTTAGATAAGAGCTTCCAAGAGCTGTTTTTGAATACCGGTATCAGATATTTGCCTGCTACTCCGGTAGTTGCCTCCCAACGTAGCAATATACTGCCTATGTCTATTATGCAAAGCAAAATTACCAAGGAAATATCTGATGGGGCATATGCAGTGTCAGCTGGAGCAGGCTGGAAAAGCCTTAATGGCTATGGTGCTATAGTTAACGGTACAATCCACAAGGCCCAGGTTTATAAGACAATTTCCCTCCATATGTCTCGCAATCAGGAAAATGAAAGACTTTCAGGCAAAAGCCTGGAAGGGCATATCTACAATTATGAAGCCATCAAGGCAGGACAGAGCTTTATCTGCTCGCTGTTAGGAACAAGGGAACTGTTGGAAAAGCTGTTAGATGCCTTGGATTTGTCTCAGGGAGTGGATGCATATATTGGCCGCTCCAAATACAATCAATATGGTAGGTGCAGGTTGTCTGCAACAGCGATTCAGGATTTAGATTTATTATCAGATGTAGCAAAAGCGATGGATGATCAGGGATTTTTGACCTTGTATTGCACTACGCCATATATTCCCGACTGGTCAACGGGGGACAATTATCAGGCCTTGTCAGAGCTTGTACAGAGGCTTTCTAGTCAGTGTCCAAAGTTGGAATTTCAGCTAGCGGATAACATGTTTATCAAAACAGAGTCCATTGCCAATTATGTTGATATATGGAATCTCAGGCGGGATGAAGAGCAGGCTATCTCAGCTGGTTCTTTATTCAAAATAAAATGTATTGGACATAATCAGTGGCCAGCTGAAGCTTTGCAGGCTTTGGCGCAGATTTTGTCAGGCACAGGGGCAAGGCGCAATCAGGAGGGATATGGTCAGTTTAGGCTTTGGCCTGATTACAAGAATCTTGCTCTAGCAGAAGAAAAAGCTTCTCAATCAGTAAGCAAGGCAACTATATCACCTCAGGTAGCAAAATCTGTAGCTAATATTCTCATGAATAGATTCCGTAAGGAAATTCGACAGATGGCCTCCATGATGGTTATGGATATGAGGAAGTCTCTGGCAGGCAAAAATCATCTATTTAGTCGTTTGGAGAATATTCTGGAAAATTGCTACGCAAAAGATAAATCAGGCTGTAGGAAGTTGTTTCAGCAGGCTATAAGCAAGGAAATAAGGGAAAAGAGCCAAGCTGAAAGACATTTACATAACATTAGATATGAAGGAATCAACCTGTTGGATATACTAAAGGGAAGCAAGGCGGCACCTTGGTGGCAGGGATTTTCCTGGGATAAAATACTAGGCCAAGAAATCAACCAGCTTGCTAAGGATATCGACTACAAGCTGCCAGAGGCAGAATGTGGAGAATTGTATCATGAATACTGGTTGTGGTTTTTCCGTCACGCAAGGAAGCTGGCAGCAAAGGCGGTGGAGTAATGAGTAAAGCAAGTATTATAGGAAAAATACGCATTATGGGAGATGTACGAGTAGTTTCTCCTTTAGCCATTAGTACAGGACAATCAGATGGGGTTATAGACAGCATGATTATGCGCAATGGCAATGGTCAGCCCATGATACCAGGTACATCCATAGCAGGGGTTCTTCGTCATATTATTCGTGCAAACTATAACACCCAAATTGCAGATTTGATCTTTGGCTATATAGATGATAAGCCAGAGGCTCACCAAAGCATGATTGTGATAGACGATATTATCTTGGAAAATGCAGAGCTTGTTCTTAGGGATGGCGTTGCCATTGATGGCATTACAGGCACAGCCATTCAAGGTGGAAAATATGATTATGAAGCAGTAGATAGAGGTGCCATAGGCAAAATACAAATTGAGATTACCCTTCGTCAGCAATGGCAGGAGCATCAGGAGAAAATACAAGAAATTGTAAAGGCTATAGCAAATCAGCTGGTTAGCGGTATTAATCTAGGTGGACATACCTCTAAGGGATTAGGACAGGTAAATTGTAAAGATGTTAAGGCGTATTTTTATGACTTCACTCAGCCTCAAGCTCTAAATGCTTGGCTAAGCGGAAATACACCTCCTACTGTGTACAAGGCTGTTCCCAAGGCTCTTGTGTCAAAAAATACCTTCCATATGGATATAGATTTGGCTATTAAGGGAGCATTGATAATAGGTACAGAAACAGATATTTTTGATAAGGACGAACAAAGCAAGGAAAATAAGATAATGCTGAAAAGCGGTACAGATTATGTTATACCGGGAACCTCTGTCAAGGGAGTTATCCGCAAACAGGCAGAGTACATATGCAGGCATGCTGGTTGCTATAGTCAAGACTTTCTTAATAATCTTATGGGGTATACTGATAAGACAGGTAAAATAAGTCGCAAAAGCAGATTACACACCCAGGAGGTTTATCTCAAGCAAGGCGTTAAGGCCTGTGATCAGACACATGTCCGCATTGATAGATTTACCGGAGGACATATGGATAGCGGCTTATTTACTGACCAGCCTATTTGGCAGGAAAAGCCGTATGTCAAGGTTATGACCATGTCCATATCAGTAGAAGAATGTACTCAAGCAGAGGCAGGACTGATGCTATTACTGCTAAAGGATATTTGGACTGGTCAGGTGGCCTTTGGTGGAGATAAAGCTGTAGGTACCGGTGTTCTACAGGGCTTAGAGGCTAGAATAAGTTACAACAATCAAAATATGAAGCTTAAGCAGGAAAATAATAAAATCGCAGCAGCACCAGAGACGCAATGTCTTTTGGAGGAGTTGGTTGGAGAATTTGTACGGGCAGGTGAGGCATAGTGAGCAGTAATATCAATCGTTATCCCTATCAGATAGCAAAAGGTAATTGGCACAAGGAATTTTTGACCTGTAGAAACAATTTGGAATTGCAGGTTGTCATCGAAAAATATTCATTGCAGGAGGCTGTGGCAGCTATCTGGCTGCCTAACAGACTCCTTTGGGGACGGATTAGTCAGAATAAGATTAGCCTACAGGATGATAGCAGCTTTGCAGATTTGACAATGGTGGAGTTTCGTCTATTTAACGAGAATATGGAAATTTATGGTCGTCATAATGGTACTGGCTATAGCTTAAGAATTATTCAGGACGGCCCTGCTGGAGAATCCACAGTAGAATATGTGGACACCAAGGCCAGACTATGGGGTGAAAATCAGGGTAGTCAGGCTGACTATGTACATTTGGTGGATATTCAGCGAGGTATCACTATGGATATACCTGCAGATGATAATCAGCATAAATACTACGGCCTGCTTACGAGAAACTATATAGGCTATTTAGCTAATAGCCAGGCCAGTTACACAGACAGCCGTTATGTAGCTATTGTAAATGGGGAGGAGGAATAGGAATGGCCAAGAGTAAACCGCGTCCCGCAAAAAAAGAAACAGTAGATCCGATGGAAGCACTTAGAGCAAAATTTAATCTAACTCCCTTAGAGGAAAAATCAAAGGAGCCTGATTATAGTAATTATACTGGTAATGAGGGTAATAATAAAAATAGCAAGTCCAAGGGGCCAAAGCAAAAAAAGGATACCCTGCTATATACAGCCCAAGCTCCATATAACTTTGTGCCCCTTGTGTCAGAGGTATTGTGGGGAGAACTGCCTCAGGCCAGCTACGAGGAATATGTTCGACATATCAAGGAACAGGGACGGCATACTGGTTATTTGGATATAAATATTACCGCCAAGACACCAATTTTTGTTGGTGGCAACGGCGAGAAATTTTTTGCACCTACTGGCAAGCCTATGCTGCCAGGTAGCAGCATCCGCGGTATGCTGAAAAATATTTTCAAAATTGTTACTGCTGGTGCTATGCGGGAAAATGAGGATATTGAAAGTAGGCATCTCTATTTCCGAGGCTTGGCAGCCAAGGGCTCCTATGGTGCTTATTATAGCAATCGTATGGTGGAAATGAAAAATATTACTACTAAGGAGGGGAAAAAAGAGCTAAAAGGCTTTACTAAAACCCAGCCTGGATTTTTGATAAAAATCAAGGGTACAAATAATTATTTTATTTGTCCTGGCCAAAGTCACAAGGCAAAGTACGAAAGAAATGATAGGCGAGGTCAGAAAGACCAAGGCTCTATTGATTGGGGCAATGAAAAAAACAATTTTGCTTGTGAAATTCACACTGGCAAAATTGGTAAAAAATTCATTTATATAATTATTGATAATCCAGATTGGCGAACAGAAAAGCGTATTCCAGTGCCAGCTCATGTAGTGGAGGAATATCGTAATGACAAAACTCACAAGGGGTTAAATCTTCTAAAGGCAGCCAAAAAGGACAATGAGGCAGCAGGCTTTACCCATTGTCAGGATGTAGACCTTGTAGTGCCTTGCTGCTACATGGCAGAAAAAGGGGAAGTACAGCATTTCGGACATGGTCAGTATTACCGAATCCCTTACAAAAAATCTGTGGCTGACCATATACCAGCAGCCCTGCAAGAAGAGGATAGGGCAGATTTGGCAGATATGATATTTGGCCGCAAGGAACTGTGGGGCAGTAGAGTTTTTGTAGAAAATGCTCCCCTGGTAGGTACAGGACGCAATTTGGCCACTTCGTTGACTCATCCGTTGATGTCACCTAATCCAACATCTTTCCAACTTTATTTGGAACAAAGTCAGAATCCAGATAGTGCTAAAATCAATCATTGGGATGACAATACTCATATACGTGGCTACAAGCTCTATTGGCATCAGGCTAATGATGAAAAAAAATGGCAGATAACTCCCGGTAAGGATAAGGAAGTTGATGGCATGACTAAGATTACGCCTTTGGCTGCTGGTTGCACCTTCCAAGGCCGTCTGCGTTTTTCTGATTTATCAGATGTAGAGCTTGGTGCGCTGTTAGAGGTATTTAATCTGTCCCGTAGCAACAACAATATCTGCTTTAAGCTGGGCATGGGTAAGTCCATAGGTTTAGGCTCTATAGCCTTGCAGTCAGAACTGCATCTGATTGATTCTAAGCAACGCTATCATGGCCTATTTACCAAGGATGCCTTTGCTACTGGAGATGCTGCCGCAGATAAAGCTGTGTGGGAAAAATATTTGGATATTTTCCATGCATATCTCAAAGCCCATATTCAGGACTATAAAGGCTATCAGTCCATGCGGCAGGAATTGTCTGCCATGCTGGATTGGCAGGTTACCAAAAAAGGAAATTGGCAGAGGAAGATGGCCTATATGGAAATTGGCAATAGGGATGATAGGCGCTATAGAGATAGAGCTATTCTTGTAAGACCATCTAAATATATATTGTAATTGGGTATCAGATGTACCTCATTTTTATAGGTGCTGGTAATATAATTGCAAAGTAAGGAGAAATATATGAAAAATGGAGTATTACTGTTTCTTAGTGAGGTACATCTGACGAATACAGGACATTTGGTGGAAACCATCTATCAGACTCCGGAGCAGGAGGCTGTTAGCTGTCACCAAACCAATGGGGCCACCGTCAAATATCTCAGTAAAATACTAGCTTCTCAGGGAGAAAGTATAGATAGGATTTTTGCCTTTTCTACTAGAAGAACCCAAGAAAATATTGAATATTTGGCAGGTCCAGATAATCGTAGTCAGCAAGCCCCTCAAAGGGATATATTTCTTCAAGATGTGGCAGAAATTCTGCCTGATGCCCGAGAGCACATTGTCTATATTGATTTTGACGAAAATTGTCCCGCTGAATCTACCATGGATTATGTTATGCTTATGGTAGATACCATTCGGGACAGTATTGGTGCTGATGGCAGGGAGTGGAATATCTACACGGATTTAACAGGAGGGATGCGTCATGCAGCCACCCTTATGTTGGCGGTACTTCATATGCTCAAATATATTGGTATTGGTATAGGAGATGCCTTCTATGCCAATTACAATCGCCGTCAGCCAGACAGGAACCGCATAGAGCGTGTCACTGTTATCCATAGAATGTTTGAGCTGGTATCTAGTACAGATGCTTTTATTAACTATGCCCGTTTGGATGAAATAGAAAGCTATTTCCAGCAGGTGCCTGCGTCAGCCCAAAGCCAGCAGCTCCGCCAGCTGCTGGAATCCTTTGGCAGATTTTCTGCAGCCGTTCAGATATGTCGGGTAGGCTTATTTGACCAGGCTCTGCAGGATATGGCTCAATCTGTGGCGGAATTCAAGGCCTATAAGGGCAAAAGTGCGCAGGAAAAACTTTTTGCTCAGGTGCTAGAGACATTGGAGCAGGATTATGGGACTATCTTCAATCCTCAGTCAACCCATATGGATATTATCCGCTGGTGCATCCGCAAAAAATTCCTTCAGCAAGCCATGACCTTGTTTAATGAGTGGATTCCTGCTGAAATCGTTAGATGTAAAGTCTTTTATCCAGCCCCAGAGTATAGCCATGTGATTAGTGTGGCCTGTCAAAAACACAATTTAGGCTACAAATTAGATGCTAATGTTTTTGTTTACGAATTTTACAAATTTAATCTTGAGCAAATCGCCCAAAAAAATATTGCTGCTGTTTCTGGCAAGCCTTTGAAAGATTTTAGAGCGTTTATGCAAGGCGGTGCAGAAGGCCCATTGCCAGACAATGTGCCCAATGCCCCTTTGGCAAGATTAGTGGATCAGCTAGGTAGTATCACTGAAATACGAGAATTTTATAATTGTGGCCTGCTCAAACACGAAGTTTTTCAAAGCAAATACAAGGAGCTATATCTGTTGCTGGACTACAAACGGCAGAAGGAAAACAAAAAAACTTGGTCGGAATTTTTTGCCAAGGCAAAATTGACCAAGGCAAATTTAATCAATTATTTAGCCACAGCACCTGCAAAACTGATTAATAGTATTTTGGGGATAGAAAATGAAGCTTCAGGTTCTGAGAAGAGATTATCTGAGCAGCCAGGAAAATCTTCTCATGGTTTTGCCTATGAAGATATTCTGAGAGAAATGTTGGAGAAAAAGCTGGCAAAGACCAATGTTACGACCAAGGAATTGATAGCTGTTTTGCAAAATGCCTATTGGCTGCACAAACAGCGGAATGCAATCAATCATGCTAATAAAAGTCAGGCAGCAGCTTCCAATCAACAGTTGGAGCAGTGCATGTTGGAAACTATGGATGCCATAGAAGGAGTAAGATGATGAAGAATATTATGTTGTTATTTCTTAGCAGGCTTAGTTTGAGAGGTAATTTGATAGGAACAAAGCCTATATATGATTTGGGGCAGGGCAATCTAGTAGAGACTCATACAACTAATGAATCAGCTGTGCGTTATCTACTCAATCATCTGCCAGCAGGAGAAAAACTGGATAGATTGTACATTTTTGCTTCTCAGAATGTGCAAGGCAAGCCGAGACAGATTGATGAGCCTGGTTTTGAAGGTGAGTACAATGATTTGGCGTACTTTATCCAGCGCATAGTTCAATTTTGGCCGGAGGCAAAGGAGTCCATTCAGGTAGAAAATTACAATGAAAATCTCCAAGGCCAGGAAGCCATAGGTCAGATAATGGATATGAGCCGGGACATTCAGGCATATGGACAGCAGCAGGGCGATATTCGTCTTCATGCGGATTTGACTGGTGGCTTCCGCAGTGCCAATATGGCCATGCTGAATATTATCAAGCTGTTGCAATATAGCGGTATGGATATAGGCTATCTGCTGTATTCTCATATGAATACAGCTAGAGATGCTCAGGGGAATCTGCTGCCCAGCTATGTGGAGGATGCCCATATTATCTATAGTATGCTGGATTTGGTGTCTGGTGCAGCAGAATTTGTCCGCTTTGGCAGTGTGGACAGCATCATGGAATATTATGGCTCTGTGACGGATAAATCTCCAGCATTGGAGGAGCTGCTGGAGGCCATGGACAATTTCGCCAAGGAAATCAAGTTGTGTCATTATGGTACCTTCAAGGAGTCTATTTATCAGCTGCAGCAGGCCCTGGATAATTTTGCTAGGGAAAAACAAGAAACAGATATGCTGTTGGAACCACTGTTGTATCGCATTCACAAGGAATACGATGCCATTTTAGATCATGCCGATGATGATATTGCCCTGATGGAGTGGTGTTTGCAAAGAGATTATCTCCAACAGGCTATGATTCTTTATACCGAGCGTATAGTTCCTTTACTGGCGGACAATCATGTTTTGATTTTGACAGCGGCTGGAGAGGAGAGACTGAAAAGGGACAGGGAAAAGGCAGGCCGTAAGGAACTAAATGCAGATTTGATCTATGATGTTTTTGTAGATAACATAGACAAAGAGACCAGTTCTGCTAGGAATAAGCTGAAAAATAAATTATTATTTGAGCTAAAACTATTGTTGAAGAATATTCACAAAGAATCTCATGACAGTGTGTATTATGGACAATTTTTGGAGGAGGTTGTCCAAAAAAATTACGGACAGAAATTTGGACTGATTTTGCAGGATATTTCTCAACTGGCAGAAAGGTTGGCAGCCTATGATCATCTAGTACACGCAATGCTTAAGGGACAGTCGGAAAATTATAATCAGTTGGAAAATAGCTGGTTGGAATATTATCTTCTCCATGAGCCTCAGTGGGCGGCGGATAGGGTCCCATTTGTTCAGTGTTCCAAATCGGAGACAAGGTACCATGGCTATCTAAAGAAATATTATGGCAGTACTATCAAGAATGGGGATTTGGAGAAGTTTTTGCAGATTTCTGTGAGGATTCAAAGTAGATTGGAGTCCATGATTGAGTCTGGTGAACTGCTTTGCAAATTGCCTTTGGAAAATATTTTGGCCATTTATAATAACTACTGCCAGATTCGGGACGAGCGCAATATATCCAGCCACGCCAAGAAGAAAAAATCACAATTAGGTTTTGGGGCTATCAAAAGCAAAATTCAAACAGGATTGAATAGTATTAAGGAGGCTATTGCACAGAGTGAACAAATTCATTAACTATACCAATCATCCATCTATTAATTGGTCTGAAGCACAGCTTCAGGCAGCAAAAATTTATGGTGAAATCATAGATATGGCTTTTCCAGAGATAGATCCTCATTGGGATGAATCCCAGATATATTCCTTGGCCTGCAATCAGGTCAAGGAAATCCTGGCCTTAAAGCCCAAGGCCGTTTTAGTTCAGGGAGAATTTACCTTTAGTTATATGTTAATCAGCCTGCTGTTGCAGGCTGATATCAAGGTGCTGGCTGCTTGCAGTCAGCGCTGTACAGAGTCGGTTATCAATGAAAAACAGGAAACTATACGCCGTTCCGTATTTAAATTTGTGCGTTTTCGACAATATCTTTCCTGTGAGTTGTACTCCAAAGAAAAATATGTTAGAATTTAGATAGATTTAATTTGGCAAATAAATGCCCCTTAGGGCCGTCTCAAATTAAAATCAGTTTCAGGGCCGGCATATTTACTGCCTTGGCAGGGTATGCTGTTGTGCGCCGCCTAATGCCGTTTACGGCATTGAAACCCCTCTAACAAACAT
>OBLI01000538.1_pt1 | contig 40426 bp, 30 predicted proteins | sample 1519701 | NCBI WGS metagenome assembly OBLI01 (sample SAMEA3663005, study PRJEB22513) | pig gut metagenome | biome: pig gut; feature: pig-associated habitat; material: faeces | place: France | collected 2012
GTGCTGACTAAAGGATTCGAACCTTCGACCTCATCATTACTAGTGACGTGCTCTGCCAACTGAGCTAAGTCAGCGTTTCTCACAACGTTAACTAGTATAGCAGATGATTTTGGAAAAAGCAAAACTTTTTTACAATAAAATTAATTAGCTAATTAAAGATATATTTATTATTGGCTTTTTAATAATATCATGATATTCTAATATAAAATCATTTAGGAGTTAAAACCATGAAATATTTACACCGCACTAATTTAAATACTTCTTCCTCCTCATCTTCCACCTCCAGTGGAACATGAGTGATTTTGTGTGGCCAAATATTTCCAAAAAAGCCTGGATTCACTTAATCACTTTTATAGCAGAGTGATTTTTGTGAATCTGGGCTTTTTTCTTTTAGAAAGGATTATCAAGATGAAACAACAAAACCATCTTAAGCGTTCATTAGGCTTCTTTTCAGCTATTTCAATTGTTATTGGGACAATCATTGGATCAGGTATCTTTTTCAAACAAGCTTCAGTTCTTCAAAGTGCTCATAATTCAACCTTAGCTATTAGTGCTTGGATCTTTGGTGGTGTTATTACACTAACAGCTGGTTTAACAATTGCTGAAATTGGAGCTCAAATGCCATATACTGGCGGATTATATGTTTATATCGAGAAGTTATATGGGCGGATTCTTGGTTTTCTAGCCGGATGGATGCAGGTTATCGTCTACGGCCCAGCAATTATTGCAGCCGTATGTGGTTTTACCGGTATTCTTATCGCCAATTTCTTTAATCTAGATGATTCCTGGCGCATTCCTCTATCAATCGGCTGTATGCTTTTTATCACTATTATTAATTTTTTAGATAATAAGGTAGGTGCAGCATTTTCAGTTATTACTACAATTGGAAAAATGATTCCGATTGCTGCAATTATTATTTTTGGTATCTTTTGGGGTCAAAATAATGCCTTAGGTCAGACTATTTCTGACGTTAAACAAAGTAGTGGCGGATTTGGAGTTGCTGTGTTAGCTACCTTGTTTGCTTACGACGGCTGGATTTTAATTGCGAACTTAGGTGGTGAAATGAAAAATCCTCAAAAAGTTCTTCCACAAGCGATTATCTTAGGAATTACGATTGTTTTAACGATCTACACTCTAATTACAGTCGGTATCTTACGCTTTATTCCAGCCGACCTTATTGAGCGCCTAGGAGAGGATACAACTACGTATTTAGCTACAAAAGCTTTTGGTAATATTGGTGGAAAGCTATTAACATTAGGAATAATTATTTCGATGCTTGGTACTCTCAATGGTAAAATTATTACTTTTCCAAGAATTGTTTATGCTATGGCTAAAAGAAATGATTTGCCATTTTCATCTTATTTAACCTATTTAACTCCAAAAGGAAAATCTCCTATCGTTGCTACTATTTTTATCACCGTATTAGCAACTTTAATGCTAGTATTGTTCGATCCTGATCGTTTATCAGACTTATGTGTCTTTACGATATATTGCTTTTATATTTTGGCCTTTTTCGGCATTTTTAAATTAAGACTAGAAAATTCTAATCGTCCTTTTAGTACTCCGCTCTATCCTTTAGTACCAATCGTTGCAATTTTAGGTGGATTATTTATCGTTGTCAGTGAACTATTTAATGATCCTGCTGGTGTAGTTCTATTTTTAGGAATAGTAGCTGTTGGCCTACCTATTTTTTACTATCTTAAGCGTAAGGAAAAAACAAGTAGAAATAAGGCGATAGAAATAAATGAAAATCATGATTAGCATAAAAATAAAAAAAGACGCTAGATAAACTAGCGCCTTTTTTGTTCTTATAGTGCTGACTAAAGGATTCGAACCTTCGACCTCATCATTACTAGTGACGTGCTCTGCCAACTGAGCTAAGTCAGCCTATTTATATGACAATTATGTATTTAATCATATATTTTATTAATACACAAGAGTTTTTTTGATTTTTTAGTTAAGTTAGTAATATTTTATTTTGTTATTCTGGAAAACGCTTTTAAATAATGTTACTATGTCAGTGTAGCTTAATATAATAAGTTACATTGACAAACATTACTAATATTAATTGAGTATGAATATTGAGGATATAACATGAGCTACACTTATACATTACGTTACGTTTTTGATCCACGTACCAACACACCTGAAAAAGATGAAAAACTCTTAAATTTTGTACAAAAAGCAAAAATTGATGACGTAGCTTTCATTATTAACGGTGAAGAATTAAACCATAGCCACTTAACAAAAGAAGAGACTCAAGTTTGGTTGGATGCCATTATCCCCCTACAAAAGCAACTAGCTAAACTTGGTGTTACGACTAGTTTAAATCCATGGACAACTATTATGCACTCAGACCGTGGATTTAGTGTTAATCCTAAGATTGGCTTTAATACTTTTGTAGATATTAATGGTAACAAGGCTAAAGATATGGCTTGTCCTGCAGATCCTACTTGGCGTAAATATTTAGCTCAGCAATATGCACAATATGCCTCAATTCATCCTCGTCGTTTATGGATGGAGGATGACTTTAGACACTATAACCATACTCCTCTAAAATTGATGTGCTTCTGCGACTATCATATGAAACTATACCAAGAAAAACTAAATAAGGATGAAAGTCGAGAAGAATTTGTCAAAAATATGTTAAAGCCTGGAGAACCTACCATTGAACGAAAAATTTATCTTAATCAAGCTCGCAAGGAAATGATTGAAAACGAGCATTTGATTGAACAAGCAGTTCATAAGGTAAGTCCAGATACTGATATGGGACAAATGACTTCATTTCCAGACTGGCACGCTATTGAAGGCAGAGACTGGGCTAAACTATTTGATGCTCAAGCTGGTCCTGGACACCCACGTGTAGCTCGGCCTCACCTACCAGCTTATAACGAAGTAGCTCCTTTGATTTATGGGCGCAAATTCGAAGAATATAGCCGTACTACTGCTGCGTTTTTAGGCCCACATGCTGAATTATATCCAGAACTAGAAAATTCAATGTGGACTCCGCAAGTAAAATCTAATACCTTTATTGCTTTTCAAATTATTACGACTGCCCTTCTTGGTGCAAAGGGCATTATGCTTAATATCTTTGATATGATGGGCAACGGAATTAATGAAGATTGGGGCTATGGCAAAATGCTTGCAGATATTAAACCATTTGCTTCTGCCTTATCTAACCACCGTCTCAATATGAAAGAATTAAGAGGTATTAAAGTTCTAGTAGATCAGGATTCTGCTTATACTGCTCATACTACTTGGGGCAAACAGCCAGAAGAATTGCTTCCCCATGAAAAAAACTGGGCTAGTCTTTTAGCCAGTTTTAGCTTTGCAACAACTATTTTGCCTATTCAAGATAATTTTGAAATCGAAGATCAAACAATTGCAATCGCTGGTCAACTGCTGCGCAATCTTACAGATAGTCAAATCACTAAACTAATCACGCAAAATACAGTTCTACTTGATGGTGAAAGTATTCAAGTTTTGCTTGATCGAGATTTAGGTAACTTACTCCATATTCAATCGGCTAAATGGCATGCAGCTAAAAGTGGATATCAATCATTTGAACAAGCAGATGGTGTTACTGTTCAAGGCGTTAAAAATCCACGTATTACCATGCTTCAACACACTGGTAATTATTTACAGCTTGATTATCAGCCAAATAGCAATGTCAAAATTTGGAGTTCGGCTTATAATTCTATCGATCAAAAACTTGGAAATTTCATGGCAGTTATTGATGACCATATAATTGTCCTTCCCATGGATCAAGATCCAAAACACGGTTGGGAATCACAATTTTCTTCATATAAACAAGGGTTGATGCAACAAATTATGGCTAGCGTTGAACCTACTGACTACTTAATCAATATGCCTCACGTTAAATTAAATATTCAAGAAAATGGCAAAGTAGTCTGGCTAGCTAATTTCAACTTAGATAGTTATACAGAGATTAAATGGCACATCAGTGAGCCTTTACCATCTACTACGGCTACCTTAATTAGAAAGCATGGTAGTAGCATTGAAAAGGAAGCAGTTAAAATTGATGTGAGAGATAATATTGCTACAATTAAAGCTTCCCTTTCACCTCTTGAAACTATTCAACTGATATTTTAGTAATCAAGAAGAGCATTAGCTCTTCTTTTTTATAGATAAATGTCTTCTGCTTTTATCTTTAAGCCAAAAAGCATTAAAATAAAAATAATACAACCCTTAATGAGAGGACTTTTATCTTGGGTAAAATACTTGATTATGTTCGCTGGCGAGGGGACCTAACACTTGATCGAGAACCATTTAATAGTTTAGATGCCGGACTTTTTGCCGCATTTGCTTATCTTCCTTTTGATTCTAGTGTTAAAGGGCATACTCTCGAAGCAGCTACAAAACGTTTAATACAAAAAAAGACATTAATTCATTCAGATAAAGTAGAAGCTCAATTAATCAACCTTAGTGATCGATATAAAAATATGCGCTTTTTAGACTGGTCTCATCTTTCCCAGAAAAAGCCACCAGTACAGTTCACAGCCATGACAATTGAATTAGATCCTCAGACTATTCTAGTAGCCTATCGAGGAACTGATGGATCCATGGTCGGACTGAATGAAGATGTAGATATGAGTTATCAGCCAGAAATTTTTGGACAAAGTGTAGCAGCAGACTATTTAGATAAAATTGCCCAGACTTATCCTGATAAGCAAATTTATACTACTGGTCATTCAAAAGGTGGAAATTTTGCTGCTTATGCTATCTCTGCTGTTTCACCTAAAATTCAAGATCAAATAATAAAAGCATATAGTTTTGATGGTCCTGGGTTTATGAAAGAAACTTATGATCAACTAGAATTTCAAAGAGCTATTCCCAAGATGATTACCTATGTTCCCGAAGGATCAATTTTTGGGATGATGCTTGATCATCCCGAACGTGTCATCGTAGTTAAAAGCAAGATGAAACATTTAATGCAGCAGCATAATCCCCTTCATTGGGAAGTTGCTCGAAATAGCTTTGTTATGGCTCCTTGTCTCAGCAATGCTAGCAGAATTATTAGAAGTACATTTATTTCCTGGAATACAAAAATTCCACGAGAAAAACGTGAAGAACTATGGCTTGCTTTCTTTACAGCTCTAGAATCTCAAAAAATCACTGATGCCAGGCAACTAACAACTAATAAAATTCGTGGTGCAATTCAGTTTAGTCATGCTTATCTTTCATTAGATCCAAAAACTCGCTTAATTGCTAATGAAATAGTATCTGATATTACCACAACCGCACGTCAATACATTAATCTTCCATTTCTTAACCATACTGAACATCTAGAACCTCTTGGCAACGATTCAAGTAAAGGGCCAATTGTTGATGATTCATATGATGGAAGTTAAATTTGTTTCATGTGAAACACAAAAAAGGCAACTTCAAATGAAGTTGCCTTTTTACTATATATTTTTATTGATTTTTCAAAGCTTCCTTAGCTAGTTCAAAGTCACCTAAAGTGGCAGAACCATTATCTTCAACTGCTGGACGTACGATTAATTCGTCAACGTCTGGCGTTGCGACATAATTATTATTAAATTCTCTAAAGAATCCACGAACTTGGACCAAGTCTTGATCATTGAGTACTGATCCACCAACAACCATTACATCTGGGCGCATAGTCATGTAAGCATTGAATAGTAATTGAGCTACATAATATGAAACATAGGTAAATACCTTATGGTCTCTAGGTAGTTTTTCACCTGGAATACCAGTTCTTCCTTCTAGAGAAGGTCCAGCTGCCATTCCTTCAACACATTTATTACCGTGAAATGGACATTTTCCAGTATAGTTGTCACCAGGATAAGGGGTAACTAGCATGTGCCCCATTTCTGGGTGATTATTTAAACCAATAAATTTACCAGCTTGTACCGCACCGGCACCAACTCCTGTTCCAATTGTTACATAGAAATAGGTCTTAGAATCGTCTTTTCCACGTGCAATATACTCACCATAACAGGAAGCATTCACATCCGTAGTCATTACCACAGGAATACCTAATTCCTTTTCAAAAGTGCCTTTAACATTGGTTCCTGACCAACCACGCTTAGGTGTATCTAAAATATAACCAAATGTTCTAGAATTTGGATTGATGTCAATTGGACCAAAAGTACCAATTCCCAAAGCAGCTACTGGATGCTCTTTAAAGAATTCAATACTTTTTGCTAAAGTTTCTTTTGCATCTGTTGTTGGAATTCTCTTCTTAGCTACAATTTTGCCAGTTTCTGTATCTTGAACTGCCAAGATAAATTTAGTTCCACCAGCTTCAATACTGCCGACATATTTATTTTCTACCATTCAACTTACACCTTCTCATTCACTTAACTTTACTAAAGAGATATACTTTTAACTATTATAGTATAGCTAATTAATGAAACGCTTACAAATCTTTTTTTAAGCCTCGCTATGAGTATAGTCAAGATTTGAAAAACGGTTATATGGCTTAGAGAACATTAATTTAACAGTTCCACGTGTACCAGAACGGTTTTTCTCGATAATTACTTCTACTTCGCCGTTATCTTCTTCTGCTTCTACTTCGCCCTCATCATCTTCGTCGCGCTCATCACGATAATAATCATCACGATAAAGGAAGGCAACAATATCGGCATCTTGCTCAATAGACCCAGATTCACGAATATCAGATAAAACCGGACGCTTATCTTGACGTTGTTCAACTGAACGAGAAAGTTGTGAGAGGGCAATAACAGGAATATGTAATTCTTTAGCTAATTTCTTTAATTGACGTGAAATTGCAGAAACTTCTTGTTGACGAGATTCACTGCGTGGTCCTTCAATTAGCTGCAAGTAGTCAATTACAATTAAGCCTAAGTTTCCTTTTTCCTTAGCTAATCTACGGGCTTTAGCTCGAATCTCACTCATTTTAATTCCCGGCGTATCATCAATGTAGATACTGGTATTATCTAGTGAACCAGCTGCTACAACTAGCTTACGCCACTCTTCATCAGTCAGCTGACCGGTTCTCAGATGTTGTGAATCAATTAATCCCTCAGAAGCTAGCATTCTTTGAACTAATTGCTCAGCTCCCATTTCAAGAGAGAACATAGCAACAGTTTTATCAGTTTTTAGTCCAACAAATTGTGCTACATTAAGAGCAAAAGCAGTTTTACCCACCCCAGGACGAGCGGCCAAGATAATTAATTCATCATCGTGAAAACCAGTTGTCATCTTATCTAATTCAGAAAATCCAGATGGTAAACCGGTCACCATATTTCCATCATCAGGAATCGAGTTAATTTCTTCCATAGCCGTATTTAATACATCATGAATAGATTTGAACCCACCACTTGCATTATCCTGGGAGACCCCCATTATTTGGCTTTCTGCATCATCTAAGATATCAGTTACATCATCAGAGCCTTCAATTGCATTTTGAATAATCCTTTGACTAGTAGAAATTAGATTTCTAAGAATAGCTTTTCGCTTTACAATTTTTGCGTAGTAAGTAACATGGGCTGCTGTTGGAGTTGCCATTGATAGTTCTGTAACATAGGCAATCCCCCCAATATCATCCACTTGATTATTTTTCTTTAACTCATCTTGTAAAGTAACTGGGTCAATTACTTCCTCACGATCTGAGATATTAAGCATTGCCTGAAAAACAATTCTATTTGCATGTTCATAAAAATCATCAGGCTGTAATACATCTGAAGCATCAATAATTGCTTCGGGATCTAAAAAGACGGCCCCTAGGACCGCCTTTTCTGCTTCACTATCATGGGGAATTTGTTGAGAAACAACATTATCCATTATTAGTCTTGCTCCGTAATGTGAACGCGAATTACTGCTTCTACGCCTTTAAATAATTTAACAGGTACATTTGTATACCCTAATGATTTAATTGGTTCTGGAAGCTCTAATTTACGCTTATCAACCTTGATTCCGTATTGCTTTTCAAGTCCTTCAACAATTTTCTTACTTGAAATAGAACCAAATAAGCGAGAATCAGTACCAGCCTTAGACTTAAAGTTAACAATAGTTTTGTCGTCTTCAAGTTTTTTCTTAATATCTTCAGCAGCAGCCTTTTCTGCTTCATAAGCATCTTTTTCAGCTTTTTGAACACGTTTTAAGGTATTTAAGTTAGAACTAGTAGCTTCTTTAGCGTATCCATTTTTAATCAAGAAGTTTTGAGCATAGCCATCAGGTACGTTCTTAACTTCTCCGCGTTTACCTTTACCCTTCATGTCTTTAATAAAAATAACTTTCATAAGTTTCACTCCTATTCATTTTCTTTGAGATAGTCATTAATTGCTCCCAAGAGCTTAACTTTAGCTTCTTCGATTGTTATCCCCTTGAGCTGAGTTGCGGCATTAGATAAGTGACCGCCTCCGCCTAGTTTTTCCATAATTACTTGAACGTTAACATTACCCATTGAACGAGCTGAGATACCAACTGCATCTTTACTCCGTCTAGTTAATGCAAAACTGGCATCTACATGTTCAAGAGATAAAGCTGTATCGGCTGCTTGAGCAGTAATAATGGGATCATAAAGCTTATTTTCTTCACCCACTAAGAGAGCCATATCTGGTTCAATCATGTCAATCGTAGAAACTAAGTGACTTCTTTGCAAGTAATTATCGATATTTTCTTTCAAAAGTTCAGATACAACTTGCGTATCTGCTCCAATTGACCGTAAATAACTTGCTGCATCAAAAGTTCTAGTTCCAGTTCTCAAGGAGAATTCCTTTGAGTCGACTGTAATACCAGCTAGCATAGCTGATGCTTCTAAATCGGTCAAGACACCTTCTCCGCCTTGAGGTTGGTACTCAATCATTTCAGTTACAAGCTCACAAGTCGAAGATGCATACGGCTCAATGTATACCAGCATTGGATTTTCAGGGAATTCTTCCCCGCGGCGGTGGTGATCAATAATAATTAATCGATTCTTCAACCGGTCGTAAAGTTCTGGATCATAAGTAATACTGTACTTAGAGTGATCTGTTAAAACTAGTAAAGACTCATCTGTTGCTTCTTCTAAAGCATCTTTAGGCGAAATAAATACATCTTTATCGATACCGGCAGCTTGCATTTTAGCAATCAAACGTCCCACGTCATAATTAACGTGATCAACATCTAAAACAACACTAGCTTTTACACCATGAATTCGAGCAATTTTTACAATTCCAATTGCAGAGCCAATCGCATCTAAGTCAGGATTTCGATGCCCTTGAACAAAAACATGGTCAACGCCCTTAAATAATTCTACCAAGGCCTGAGAAACCATTCTAGCTCTTACCCGAGTTCGTTTCTCCATTGGATTAGATTTTCCACCATAAAAATGAGCTTCATGACCCGATTGTTTTACAACAACTTGGTCTCCACCACGTCCTAAAGCTAAATCTAAGTTAGATTGAGCTTGATCAGCAATTTCATTTAAGCTTTCTGAGCCAAATGCAATCCCAATAGACAAGGTCAATGGCATATTCTTTCGACTTGATTCAGTTCTAACTTTATCCAAAATAGAGAACTTATCTTCTTCCATCTTGGCCAAATCATGCATATGCGTCAACAAAATAAAGTGATCTTCATCAATACGCTTAAGATATGAATTAAATTGTCCAGCGTAATTGCTGAGGGCATTTTGGACATATGAACTCATATTTGTTAAGTTCTGATCACTCATAGATTGGCTTAATTCATCATAATTATCAATAAATATTAAGCCAATTGCTAATCTCTCCTGTTTATACTTTTCCTCAATATTGGCATAGCGCGTAATATCAAGTAAATATACGACACCCAAGTCATCTTGGACAACCATTTCAAACTTTCGGTCGCCCCATTTAATAATTTTATTTTGATTGCTATTTGACTTAATAGCATCATCAACATATTTAGCTAACTCTTTATCTACTGACGAGATAGAAGAGCCAATAATATCTTTACCATGCAAATACATTTGCAGATAAGGATTAATCCATTGAATTTGTCGATCTTTATCATAAAGCATAATTCCGAGAGGCATTTTAATCATAGCCTCTTGTTCCCCACGCTTTATGCGGTATGAAAGATTAGCAGCATAATTATTAGTATTCCCAGCTAGAACATAAATTCCATATATTACAAAAATAATTGTTAAGATGAACAGCAGCACCATAGCAAGTCCAAAAAGTGGACTAATTAATGTCCCAATAATCGCTCCTAATAAGGATAAAACAAGGACAATAATCAATGATGCCGTTAAACGTGTATCTTTAACAAATTCAGGCAATTCTAATTTGCGTAAAAAGCCTTTCATTGAAATTCCTTCCTGTTTATAGCATTAATATCATCAAAAATAATATACTGCATCATTTTATATTATACATCAAAAAATGCTTGCTTATCATCTAAGCTAAGCAAGCATCAGAGCATGTTATGTCGACGTAAATACCAAAGCAAAATTGCCATTACAATAATCGAACCTACAGTAATTATCACCCAGTCAAATGGATTATGAAAAATAGGCAAATCAACATTCATCCCAAAGAATCCTGTTACAATAGTTGGAATTGTTAAAAGAAGTGACCATACAGTCAAAAACTGCATGGTATTGTTTAAGTTATTATTCAGAATGTTGTTGGACGTCTTAGAGATTTCTTCAGTCACTTCACTATAAATTTTGATCATCTGTGAAGATTGCTGAACTTCAATGATAATATCGTCACACATTTCCTCTTCAGAAGCATTCATATGGAGTCCTGATTTTTTATTTTTTAGACTTTCAAGCATCATTAGATTAGTTCTAATTGAACTAGATAAATAAACCAAACTTTTTTCAACCTGTGATAATTCTTGTAAGTCTTTATTATGAATTCGCTCACTTAAGTTATTATCTAAAACTAATCGTTGACTGTTTAGCTGGCTAAGTGCCCTTTGAAAGTATTTCGTAACGGCAAAAAGAATAGCAAAAATCAATTCCTTTTCACTATGAATATGCTCATCGGGTCGTTGCCTAAATTCTTCAATCATATAAGTTGTATCAGGAGAATGAACAGTAAAAAGTGTATGATCGACCATTAAAAACTTTATTGGTAAAGTCGTAAAATGATCTGCATCAGCTGTTGGCCAAACTGGAACATCGTAAACCAACAAATCACTGTTAGTAATATAATCATGATCAAAGTGGGGACGTTCGTGAAGGTCGGTAATATAAGAGATAATTTCTGATGTCAAATCAAAATCATCTTTTAATAATCTAATATCATGATCGTCACAGTTATAAATATCGTACCATTTGTAGTCAAAATCAATGTTTCCGGCTAGTTTTTGCTTAATAATCATGACAATCCCTCCATTTACTTCTTTTATAATACCGCAAAAAACAAAATAAAAAGAGTAGCATAAGCTACTCTTTTTATTAATTGTGATCTGTTATTAGTCTTCTGCGACGAATGGCAATAAGCCCATAACACGAGCTCTCTTAATAGCAACAGTCAACTTACGTTGATTCTTTGCGCTAGTGCCAGTGACACGACGTGGTAAGATCTTACCTCTTTCAGAGATAAAACGTTTCAACAAATCAACATCTTTGTAGTCGATGTAGTCAATGTGGTTAGCTGCAATAAAGTCAACCTTACGACGACGACGGCCACCTCTTCTTTGTTGAGCCATATCAAAGATCCTTTCTAATTAAAATTAAAATGGGAGATCATCATCTGAGATGTCAATTGTGCTACCGGAATCTGCAAATGGATCTTGCGGTTTATTGCTTTCTCCACTAGCAGGAGCATTGTTCATGCTTGGTGCACTTGATCCACCAAAATTATTGGTACTTGGAGCATTTCCTCCTTGGGGAGCAAAATTGCCACCATTAGTCTGACGATTCTCACGATCACGACGTGATTCTAGTAAAGAGAAATTATCAACAATGACTTCAGTCACGTATACTCTCTTACCGTCTTTATCATCGTACGTTCTAGTTTGAATCCGACCTTGAATACCAACTAATGAACCCTTTGAAGTAAAGTTAGCAAAATTTTCTGCTGCTTTACGCCAAATTACACAGTTGATGAAATCAGCACCACGTTCACCTTGACTATTGGTATATTGACGGTCAACAGCTAGAGTAAACGTAGCAACTGAGATTCCACTCCCGGTTGTACGTAAATCAGGATCACGTGTTAAACGGCCAACAAGTACAACATTATTAATCATACTTTTGTCCCCTTCCTAATTCACGAAAACAAATTACTTGTCTAATTTTACAGTCATTGAACGTAAAATTTGGTTATCAATACGAGAAAGACGACCAAATTCATCAACTGGTTCAGAGTTTTCTGCAACGAAAGTCATAATGTGATAAGTACCTTCACGGTATTTTTCAATTTCGTATGCGAAACGTCTCTTACCCCAATCTTTAGATTCAAGTTCTTCAGCACCGTTGTCAGTAACAACTTTATCGAAACGATCGATCAATGCTTTCTTTGAATCTTCGTCAATATCAGGCTTGATGATGTAAGTAACTTCGTACTTAGTTTTTGCCATAATAATTGCACCTCCTCTTGGACTAAATGGTTCTTGTTAAAATCAAGAACAAGGAGTAATGAATAATATTACTCACAATGCTTGATTTTATCACATAAACAAAAAATTACCAAATATTTTTTCACGTGATCCTGAGTTTCATTACTCAATTATTATTACGCAAAAAATTTGGTAATTTTTTATTTATTAATTTTCTTTTACTGGTTCTTCTTCAGCAGTGCTTTCTTCGTCTTCATCACTAGCTTTAGGAACGGCAGTAATACTTGCTACTTGTGCACCATCGTCAACCTTGATTAAACGTACACCCAATGTAGCTCTTCCAGTTTGAGAAACATCGTCCACATCAAATCGAATCATGACTCCCGCACTGGTAATTAGCATAATATCTTCATCGCCATTCACTACTGTTACACCGGCTAAAGGACCGTTCTTTTCAGTAATGTTTGCAGTCTTAATTCCTTTACCGCCGCGTCCCTTAACTGGGTATTCAGAAGCTGCAGTACGTTTTCCATATCCTTTTTCAGAAATTACTAATACTTCTGAATCAGGTTCTAGAATATCAGATCCAACGACATAATCGTTATCTCTTAAATTGATTCCACGGACACCAGCCGCTGTTCTTCCCATCGAACGAACATCTTTTTCATTAAAGGTAACTGCATAACCTAAATGGGTACCGATAAGAATATTTTGTTTTCCATCGGTAGTTAAAACATTATTCAGTTCATCCCCGTCTCGCAAAGTTAAGGCAATTAACCCACTTCGACGAATATTCTGGAATTCGCTGACTTTTGTTCTTTTAACTGTTCCCATCTTAGTAACAAAGAAGAGATAATTATCGTCTGCTCCTTCGGGTACATTGATTACAGCTTGAATTTTTTCACCTTTATCAAGTTCCAAGAGATTAACTATTGGCAAGCCCTTAGCATTTCTTCCAAATTCTGGAATTTCATAGGCTTTCTTTGAGTAAACCTTACCTAAGTTAGTGAAGAATAGTAAAAAGTCATGGGTACTTGAGAAGATTAAATGATTGATGAAATCATCATCTTGCACTCCCATTCCCTTTATTCCGCGTCCACCGCGGTTTTGAACCTTGAATTCATCCGCTGGCATACGCTTAATGTAGCCATTATGAGTTAGAGTTAAAAGAACATCTTTTTGTTCAATTAAGTCCTCATCTTCAATTGAAACAGCTTCACCTTCGGCAATCTTAGTACGACGATCATCACCAAAACGCTTTTGAATATCAAGTAACTCGTTGTAAATAATCTCATCAATTCGTTCTGGTTTAGCTAAGATATCTTTGTAATCTGCTATTTTTGCTTGCAAATCTTGATATTCAGCTTCAATTTTATCGCGCTCTAAGCCTGTTAAACGAACCAATCTCATATCTAAAATAGCTTGAGATTGACGATCGTCTAAGCCAAAGTTTTGAATTAATTGTGCCTTAGCAATATCGCTATTTTGTGAACCGCGAATAATCTTAATGATCTCATCGATATGATCAAGGGCAATTCTTAATCCAGCTAAAATATGTGCTCTAGCTTCAGCCTTCTTTAACTCAAACTTAGTTCTACGAGTAATAACATCTTCTTGGTGGTGAAGGTAGTACTCAAGCATTTGCTTCAAAGTTAGGAAATGCGGTGCACCATTAACAATGGCCACCATATTCATTCCGAAGTTTGCTTGCATTTGGGTTTCTTTAAATAAATTATTCAAAACCACACTAGCACTTGCATCACGGCGAATATCAATGGTAATTCTCATACCAGTCTGGTCTGATTCATCCCGTACACCAGTAATACCATCAATTGTCTTTTCACGGGCTAAATCAGCTATCTTTTTAACTAATTCAGCCTTATTTACTAAGTAAGGAAGTTCCGTAACTACAATTCGCTCGCGACCATTTTTTTCAGTTTCAATCTCGGTCTTTGCCCGAACAACGATATTTCCTTTTCCGGTTTCATAGGCACGGTAAATACCTCCGCGTCCCATCACAATTCCACCAGTTGGAAAATCTGGACCAGGAATAACTTTCATTAAATCCTTGGTAGTAACATCGGGGTTATCCATCAACATGTGAATGCCGCGAATTACCTCTGCCAAATTATGTGGTGGAATATTTGTTGTCATACCAACTGCAATACCACTGGCACCATTGACAAGTAAGTTAGGAATTCTTGCTGGTAATACTACTGGTTCATTTTCTGTATCATCGTAGTTACGTTGCCAATCAATAGTTTCTTTATTGATATCACGAAGCATTTCAACCGCAATCTTGCTCATTTTTGCCTCAGTATAACGCATTGCGGCTGGTTCATCCCCATCGACAGAACCAAAATTTCCGTGTCCATCAACTAGCATGTAACGATATGAAAAGTCTTGAGCCATGTGGGCCATAGCTAGATAGATTGAAGAGTCACCATGCGGGTGAAACTTACCCATAACTTCCCCAACAATTCTGGCACTCTTCTTATATTGCTTATCTGGTGTAACTCCTAATTCATGCATTCCGTAAAGAATACGACGTTGTACAGGCTTTAAACCATCTCGAACATCTGGTAAGGCACGAGCCACAATAACTGACATAGCGTAGTCTAAGAAGGATGTACGCATGGTATGGGTTAAATCAACATTACGTATTCTGTGATCTTGAGGTTGATTTTCGTTAGCCATCTAAAGCCTCCTAAGCATCTAAATTCTCAACGTATTTAGCGTTCTTTTCAATAAATTCTCGTCTTGGACCTACTTCATTACCCATCAAGAGGTCAAATATCTTGTCAGCATCTTCCGCATATTCAGGACTTACTCGATCTAACCGACGATTTTCTGGATTCATTGTAGTTTCCCATAGTTGTTCTGGATCCATTTCTCCTAGTCCCTTATAACGTTGAACAATTGGTTTAGGACTTGGTTGCAAGGTACCTAAGTAATCATGCAATTCTTCGTCGGTATCGAGATATTTCTCTACCTTACCTTGGCGAACTTGATATAGAGGTGGACGAGCGATATAAACATACCCTTTTTCGATCATTGGACGCATGTAGTTGTAAAAGAGAGTCAAAAGCAGAGTTCTAATGTGAGCACCATCGACATCGGCATCTGTCATGATGATCAACTTATGATATCTTGCCTTTGAAACGTCAAAATCAGCACCAAATCCTGTACCTAAAGCGGTAAAGAGGGATCTAATTTCTTGGTTAGCAAGGATTCTATCCATTGAAGCTTTTTCAACGTTCAGAATCTTACCTCTAATTGGCAAAATTGCTTGCGTTAAACGAGAACGTCCTTGCTTTGCAGATCCACCGGCAGAGTTACCCTCAACGATAAATAACTCTGAAATACTTGGGTCATTACTGGTATTGTCAGCTAGTTTTCCTGGCAAGTTAGCAATTTCAAGTCCTGATTTCTTACGGGTAACTTCACGTGCACGCTTAGCAGCAGTTCTAGCTCTTTCAGCAAGTTGTCCTTTTTCAACAATCTTACGACCAACAGAAGGATTTTCCATTAAGAAACGACTAAACGTTTCTGAAAATGCTCGATCGACTGCAGTTCTAGCATCTGAGTTTCCAAGCTTAGTCTTAGTCTGCCCTTCAAACTGGGGACTAGGGTGCTTAACAGATACAACAGCTGTAATTCCTTCACGAATATCTTCACCAGATAAGTTATCATCTTTATCCTTCAAGATTTTAGCCTTATGAGCATAATCGTTAACTACACGAGTTAGAGCAGTCTTAAAGCCGGCTTCGTGCATCCCGCCTTCATAGGTGTGAATATTGTTTGCGAAGGTCATTAAAGTAGTTTTATAACCATTGGTGTATTGCAATGCAACTTCAACATCAATACCTTCATAATTACCTTCAACATAGATTGGTTCATCAAATAACACTTCTTGACCTTTGTTTAAAAAGGCAACGTATTCTTTGATTCCACCTTCAAAGTGGTAAACATCAGTTTCAGCACTTTCTTTACGCTTATCGGTAAAGGTTAATTTTAAGCCCTTGTTTAAGAAAGCAAGTTCACGAATTCTGTTCTTTAAAATTTTATCGTCGAAAGTTATAGTTTCTGTAAAAATATCTGGATCAGGATAGAAACGAACGATTGTTCCATGTTCTTCAAGAGGTACAGTTCCCACTTGCTTCATTTCTCCTACTACACGGCCATGATCAAAAGAAATTGCATATTTCTTTCCATCCCTCATAACAGTAACCTCAAGTTTAGTTGAGAGGGCGTTTACTACAGAAGCACCAACACCGTGAAGACCACCAGATACTTTATATCCGCCACCGCCGAATTTACCACCAGCATGCAAAACAGTAAATACAGTTTCTAGGGCTGGACGACCTGTTTTAGCTTGAATATCAACCGGAATACCACGTCCATCATCTTGGACTGTAACACTGCCATCTTCATTAACAGTAATTTCAATCTTGGTCGCAAATCCTGCTAATCGTTCGTCAATACTATTATCAATAATTTCCCAAACAAGGTGGTGTAAGCCTTGGCTACTAGTTGAGCCAATGTACATACCTGGGCGCTTTCTAACTGCTTCAAGTCCGCCTAGAACTTGAATTTGACTTGCGTTATAAGTATCAGCACGCTTTTCAAAATCTTTAGCTTTATTTAATGCTGCCTTGCTCTTATCTTCTGCCATTTAACTCTCCTTTGTACTGATCGTTCCAGCAGAAATGTGATAGACCTTAGGTTCTTTCACGATTTCCCAAGAAATACCTTCTAAATCTGTTGTTGTGATAAAAGTTTGCGTTTTTCCATGAATATAATTTAATAAACTACTTTGTCTTCGATGATCTAATTCGCTCATTACATCATCTAAAAGTAAAATTGGATACTCTTGTGTCAGTTCATGTACTAATTGAATTTCAGCCAACTTTACACTTAAAGAAATCGTCCGTTGCTGTCCCTGAGATGCAAAATCATGGGCATTTTTATCGTTAATCAAAAAATCCAAGTCATCTCGATGAGGTCCACTCAAAGTAGTCCCCTTTCGAATTTCATTAGGACGATTTTTTTTATAACTAGTAATAACTTTTTGATAAATGGTCTCTACATCATCATCTGGGGTAATTTCCTTAACTGATGGACGATAAAAAATCTGTAATTTTTCAGCTTGACCACTAATCTCACTATGAGCACTTTGAGCATATGAATTAAGTTTTTTAATATATTTGATTCTTCTAGAAATTATCTCCGCTGCAATTCCTGCAAGCTGATCTGACAAGACATCTAAAAAAACTAAATCATTTGCCTTTTTTATGCTCAATTGCTTTAAGTAATTGTTTCTTTGTTGCAGTACCTGACGATACTGACTTAAAAAATATAGATATTCTGAATTAATTTGCCCAAACTCTAAGTCCATAAAACGTCTTCTAATTGATGGAGCTCCTTTAACCAGGGCTAGGTCTTCGGGAGAAAACAAAATTGCATTCATTTGTCCTACATAAGCGGAAAGCTTCTTTTGCTCGAGTCTATTTACCCAAGCTTTTTTTCCGTTTGGTGTTAAACGTAATTTTAACTCTACTTCTAATTGACTTTTATGAACTTTTCCTTGTAAGCCCGCAAATTTACTTCCAAAACGAATTAATTCTTTATCGCTATTTGTTCGATGAGATCGAGTTAGGGCCAAAAAATAAATCGCCTCAAGTAAATTAGTTTTTCCTTGGGCGTTTGGACCAATAAAAATATTTACATGAGGGTCAAAATTTATCTTTAGTTCTTCAAAATTTCTAAAATCTTTCAATTCAAAGTTTGCAAGATACATCGGCTACTCTGAAATAAATTCATACTCTTCTCCAGCCAAGTTCAGTACATCTCCAGGATGTATTTTCTTTCCACGGCGATCTTCTACTTCACCGTTCAACTTAACAGGATTTTCTTTTAGATACCATTTAGCTTGACCACCAGAAGATATCACACTCTCTTCTTTTAAAAACTGAGCCAGCGTAATATATTCTCCCTTAATTGTGAATTTTTTGATAATATCACCCCATTTACCTTGTCATACCTAGTCATTATACCGTTTTTTTATGTGAAATTCAATTTTATGACGTATTGTAGCCTTTTTTAAGCCGCTTTATTCCAATTTAATATGACTATACTTAACTGGATGAAAATTCGCTTAATCAGCCTAAATTTAGCTTTTAAATACAATGCAAGAAAAAAAGAGCTACAAAAGTAGCTCTTTTTACAAACTAAAATGTTCTAACTGGCGTGATTAATTGAGTGAAATTAACATCTTGTTTTGCCGGTATCACTGTAAATGGTCTTAGCGGCTGGGTAAAGTTCATAATAATGGAATCAGTAATAGAGGCACGTAAAGCTTCTCTTAGATAATCAGGATTGAAGGAAATAGTTAAGCCCTCTCCTTCAAGATTCTTAAAGCCAATTTCTTCTTCCACGTTCCCTATTTCAGGTGAATCACCTTGGAGTTTAACCAATTGATTTTGAACATCAAGAGTCATCTTAACCACATTATTACGGCTTTCGTGAGTAAGAAGACTAGCACGTTCGAGAGAACGAGCTAAAACTGGTAATTCAAATTCAACTGATGTTGTAGATTCAGTTGGAATTAAACGATCAGTGTCTGGATATTGTCCATCAAGTAAACGTGAATAGAACGCAATGTTTCCAACTTCAAATAAAACTTGGTTTTCACCAGGATTTACTGTGATTTCAGGATCACTTTCTCCGATAATTCGGGATAATTCTACTAAGCTCTTTCCAGGAATAATTAAGTCAGTACTTGTTTGAGGACCATTTTCTAGAGAAATTTGACGTTGAGATAGTCGGTGACTGTCGGTAGCAACTGCTTTAATTGATGAATTGTTGAAGATAAAGTTAACACCAGTTAAAGTTGGACGACTTTCTTGAGTAGCGACTGCAAAAACAGTTTCGTTAATAATTTCTCTAAATGTTTTACCAGAAATTTTGAATGATGCATCAGTAGAAATTTCTGGTAAGTGTGGATAATTGTTTGCATCTAAACCGTTAATCATGAATTCGGTATTTTCAGAAACAATTTTCGTTTGAAAACTTTCTTTTACTTCAAATGAAAAATCTTTACCTGGTAATTTTTTTACAATTTCACTGAAAAATCGTGCTGGTAAAACGATCGATCCCGTAGATTGAACAATTAAATCATCGTTTACTGGGATTTGAATTTCAATAGAAATGTCAGTATCACTACCGGTTAAAGTAAGCATTTCATCTGTAAGGGTAAGTTTTATACCACTTAATATTGGAATAGTAGCACGTGAAGAAATTGCACGCATAGCATTATTTAGGTTTTCGAGGAATAAATTACGATTAATTGTAAACTGCATCGTTTACCTCCTGTGAAATTATATGTACGTTGTTTTATTTAATTATATATTTAAATACTTAGAAGTAGTAGTAGGGCCAGTGGAATCTGTGGGAAAGTAGCCAAACACCTGAATAAAACACACTTTTGCATGTTTAATAAATGTGGACAAAGTTAAAAGTTATCCACATGTTATTAACTTTTAGTGTTCAAGCATAGCCTTTAAATCATACACAGCTGCTTTAATTTCAGCATCAGTTTTTAAGGCACGCGAAATTTTATCGCAAGCATGCATTACAGTTGTGTGATCCTTACCGCCAAATTCCTGTCCAATTTTAGGCAAACTAGAATCTGTTAACTCACGAGACAAATACATTGCAATTTGTCGAGGAACAACAATTTGTTTTACACGCTTCTTACCCTTTAGTTCAGTAGTTGAGGTTTGGAAATAGTTGGCCACAACTTCTTGAATCTTAGAAATTTGAAGCCCCCTATTTTTTTGTACCAACTTTAAGTCAGCTAGAGCCTCTTTGGCTAAGTCAACATTAATATCTTCGCGCTCAATTGTTGCATGGGCTTGAACTTTAACTAAAGCTCCTTCGAGTTCACGAATATTGGTATCAACTTGGGAAGCAATATAGTCAAGGGTACTGTCGTCAATTGCTAGGCCATCGGTTTCAGCCTTTTTTCGCAAAATCGCAATTCTAGTCTCTAAATCTGGAGGCGTAATTTCAACTTGTAGTCCCCAAGCAAAGCGTGAAACTAAACGTTCTGATAATTCAGGAATTTCGGTTGGTAGACGATCACTAGTCATAACAATCTGTTTTTGATCATTATAAAGGGTTTCAAAAGTATGGAAGAATTCCTCCTGGATTCCCTCTTTTTTAGAAAAGAATTGAATATCGTCTACTAATAGGAGATCACAGTTCCGATACTTATTACGAAATTCAGCCTGAGTTTTGTTTTTTATTGAGTTAATAAAATCATTTACGAAAGTTTCACTCTGAATATAAACCACTTTTGCATGTGGTTTTTCAGCCAACATTTGGTGTCCAATGGCTTGCATTAAGTGGGTTTTACCTAAACCAACTCCACCAAAAATAAACAAAGGATTGTAAAAACTTCCCGGATTATCAGCGACTGCTAAGGCTGCACCCGCTGCCAGCTTGTTTCCCTCACCTTGAACAAAAGTATCGAAAGTATACTTACTATTTAGTTGAAGGTCTTGAGCAAATTCATCTCTACGATTTTCTAATATTTCTTGATTAGTTTTAATTCGTGGTTGTGGTGTAACTAAACGTTCAGGACCTTCTTTACCTGCAACTTCAAATTTAGGTTGAATTTCCATGTCGGCATAAGCATATGCTTCTTGAATGAGTTGAGAAGCTAAGTTCTTTTCCCAGTATCCCTTTGCAACGGGTGATTCAACAGCGATTATCATTTCTTTTGTCTTTTTATTAAAGGAAATTGGTTTAGTATTTTTAAACCAAGCATTATAGGCAACCGTGCTGTAGCTTTTTTTCATCTCAGCATTAAAAAATTGCCAAAATTTATCTAGATCAAACAAAAAAATTCCTCCAAATACTGTATTATCCACAGAATAAGTCAAAATAAGTGTAGCATGAATTAAATAAGTTTTCCACAAGTAATAAAAAGAATTAACAAATTCACAGGTATGTGGATAATATAAAAATAGAAATCCACAGAAGTGTGAAATAAAATTTCAAGTTTAAGTTTTCCACAGCAATATGTGAGTTTATTATATGCCATAAATCAACACTTTATGCTAAATAGGTTATATTTTCCACAGGATGTTTATTTTGTTCTAAACAGGGTGTGAATTGTGCATAACTCTGAGAATGATCTTGTTGATAAAAAATAAATAAAAAATTTAAAAAAAGATATCCACAAAAAATAATTTGAAAAATGCTTTAAAAATAACTTTTCTTTTTAGGAAAATTTTGATAAGGCCTTGGTTTTTTCGCGTAAATATGCTATTCTATTTTAGAAATTGTGCTTATTAAGCATTGAAAAACGGAGGTGCAACATTAAATGTCAACTAAGAGAACTTACCAACCTAAGAAGCGTCACCGTTCACGCGTTCATGGTTTTATGAAACGTATGGCTACAGCAAACGGCCGCAAGGTTTTAGCAAGACGCCGTAAAAAGGGTAGAAAAGTCTTATCTGCTTAAGCCACTGAAGCTCAGTGGTTTTTTTAATTTAAGTAAGGATGAACCAGATTGAGAAAAAGCTACCGTGTAAAAACTGAGAGAGACTTTCAAAAAGTTTTTAAAGAAGGACAGTCAATGGCTAATCGCGGCTTTGTTGTCTATACCTTACCCAAAGAAAATCAAAAACATTTTCGTGTTGGAATTTCTGTTGGGAAAAAAGTAGGTCATACGGCGGTAGCACGTAATCGCCTCAAACGGTTCATTCGTGCTACACTGACAGAACTTAAGCCAGAGATAAGGCCTGATTTAGACTTTTTAGTAATAGCTCGACCTTATGCACGAGATTTTGATATGGGACGAACCAAAAAGAATCTTATTCATGTTTTAAGGTTAGCCAAGGTCTTATCGAGCGAAGAGACGGAAATTGAGGAAAAGTAGAGTGAGAAATCATTTGTCTAAGAAAAATTGGAAACTGATTCTATTAGCTTTAGGAATGCTTGCCTTAACGTTAGTAGTTACAGGTTGTGCATCAACTAATGGAACAAGTGTTGCTCCTATTTCTCATACTAGTGGCAATTGGTGGGATCGGTATATTGTTTACTATATTTCCCAATTTATTCTTTGGATTGCAAGTTTAGTTCATGATTCCTATGGTTGGGCAATCATTATCTTTACTATTATAGTAAGAATAATTTTATTACCATTGAATGCCATTTCTATTAGAAGCATGGCTAAGCAACAAAAAGTGCAACCACAGATGGATGCATTGCGTAAAAAGTATCCAGGTAAGGATGTTGAGTCACGTCAAAAGTTACAAGAAGAGACTAGCAAGTTGTATAAAGAAGCTGGTATTAATCCATATACTGGATGTTTACCAATGTTAATTCAACTGCCAGTTATGTATGCCTTGTATCAAGCAATTTGGCGGACTCCACAGTTGCAAAATGGTCGGTTTTTGTGGATGGATTTGGGACGTCCCGATCCATATTACATCATGCCTATCTTGGCGGCTGTATTCACTTTTATGAGTACGTACATCAGTCAGATGTCAACGCCCCAATCCTCACAAAATGGAATGACTAAGGGAATGACATACTTGATGCCTCTTATTATTGGGGTTTCAGCAATTGGTATCCAATCTGCGATTTCACTTTACTGGGTGATTTCCAACTTATTCCAAGTAGTTCAAACCTTTATTTTGCAAAATCCATTCAAGTATCAACGTGAACTTGAGGAACAAAAGAAGGAAGAACGTGAACGTCAGCGCAAAGTTCGTCGCGCATACAAACGTTTAGGACGTAAACAACAAAAATAAATTATCTTTAATTTGAAGATAAAGTAGTCAAAGTGCTTTATCCATCATTATTTTTTGTAGTGGTGGAGTGGGCACTTTTTTTATTGAGATTATTTTATGTAGGTGAAAAAATGGCACAAGTATTAACACAATTTGATACAATCGCTGCAATTTCTACTCCTATTGGCGAAGGAGGTATATCAATTGTTCGTCTATCTGGTGAAGATGCAGTAGCGATTGCTAATAAACTTTTTAAAGGAGCAGATTTAACTCAGGTTCCCTCACATACAATTCATTATGGACATATCGTTGATCCTAAAACTAAGGATGTTGTAGACGAGACAATGGTTAGTGTATTACGCGCACCAAAAACTTTCACTCGAGAAGATATGGTTGAAATCAATTGTCATGGTGGAATGATTGTAACTAATGATATTTTGCAGCTACTTTTGGCAAACGGTGCTCGAATGGCTGATCCGGGTGAATTTACTAAGCGCGCCTTTATGAATGGTCGTATTGACTTGACACAAGCTGAATCTGTAATGGATATTGTTCGGGCTAAGACGGATAAGTCTCGTCAAGTTGCTATGACACAATTAGCTGGTGGATTGTTAGATAAAATCAGAACAATGCGTCAAGAACTTTTAGATACAATGGCTCATGAAGAAGTGAATATTGATTATCCAGAATATGATATGGACGATTTAACTTCTCAAGAAATGAAGAAGAAGGCCGAAGAAGTTTCAAAGCAAATTGATCAATTGCTAAGAACAGCTCAGGAAGGGAAAATTATCCGTAATGGTCTAGCAACGGCTATCGTGGGAAGACCAAATGTTGGTAAATCCTCTCTTTTAAATTATTTAACGCAGGACGATAAGGCAATTGTTACTGATATTGCGGGAACAACAAGAGATACACTTGAAGAATATGTTTCTGTTAAAGGCGTACCGCTGAAGCTGATTGATACTGCTGGGATTCACCATACAGAAAACAAGGTCGAAAAAATTGGAGTTGAACGTTCAAAGAAAGCTATCGCTGAAGCTGATTTGGTGCTTTTACTTCTGGATGCAAGTCAAGATTTAACAGACGAAGATAAAAATTTATTAAATTTAACTGCTAATAAAAAACGAATTATCATTTTAAACAAACAAGATCTAGGCACAAAAATTTCCCAGGAAATGATAAGAGAAATTACTGATAATCCAATTATTGTAACTTCAATCTTAAAGCAAGAAAATATGGATGCGCTTGAGAATGCAATTGAGCAATTATTCTTTAGCGGAATAGAAAATTCACAAAATCAAATCTTGGTAACAAATCAAAGACAAGCTGGTTTATTAGCCAAAGCAAAGCAATCTTTAGAAGACGTTGTCAATGGAATTGATGATGCAATGCCTTTAGATTTGGTTCAAATTGATCTCAAAAATGCTTGGGATACTTTGGGTGAAATTACTGGTGAAAGTGCACCTGATGAATTAATTACCCAATTATTTAGTCAATTCTGTCTTGGAAAGTAGGATGAAAATGAAGACTTACGAATCAAATGAATATGATGTAATTGTTGTTGGAGCAGGCCATGCGGGAGTAGAAGCAGCCTTAGCATCAGCACGAATGGGAGAAAAGACGCTTCTTTTAACGATCAATTTAGACATGGTAGCTTTCATGCCATGTAATCCATCAGTTGGTGGACCAGCAAAGGGTACTGTTGTGCGTGAAATCGATGCTCTTGGCGGAGAAATGGGTAAAAACATTGATGCCACTTATATTCAAATGAGAATGCTCAATACAGGTAAGGGCCCGGCTGTTAGAGCGTTGAGGGCACAAGCCGATAAATGGCAATATCATGAGCGTATGAAAGATACAATTGAAAACGAGCCTAATTTAACTTTACGTCAAGCTGTTGCAGATGAGTTGATCGTTGAAGATGGAGTATGTAAAGGGTTGATTACTAATACTGGTGCAAAGTACTATGCTAAAAGCGTTGTCTTGACCACAGGAACAGCTGCTAGAGGAAAAATTATTATTGGAGAATTGGCTTATTCTTCAGGTCCTAATAACTCACTTCCATCTATTAAATTACCTGAAAATCTTGAAAAGTTAGGCTTTAAATTACGTCGTTTTAAGACTGGTACTCCTCCTCGAGTGGATGGAAATACTATTGATTATTCAAAAACTCAAGAAGAGCCTGGAGACAAAGAACCAAGACATTTTTCTTACACTAGCAAAGATAGTGATTACCTAGAAGATCAAATGTCTTGTTATATGACTTACACTAATACCGTAACGCATGATATTATTCGTGCAAATCTTGATCGTGCTCCAATGTTTTCTGGGGTTATCAAGGGTGTAGGCCCACGTTACTGTCCTTCAATTGAAGATAAGGTAGTTCGTTTTGCAGATAAAGATCGTCACCAAATTTTCTTGGAACCAGAAGGACGCCATACTAAGGAAATATACGTAGGTGACTTTTCTACTTCAATGCCTGAAGAAGTACAATTGAAGATGCTTCATAGTGTTGCTGGTCTAGAAAAAGCAGAATTAATGCGCCCAGGATATGCAATTGAATATGACGTAATTGAACCTTGGCAATTAAAGCATACATTAGAGACAAAAAATATTAAGCACCTCTTCACTGCTGGTCAAATGAACGGAACATCGGGTTATGAAGAAGCAGCCGGTCAAGGATTAATTGCTGGTATCAATGCAGCCTTAAGTGCTCAAAATAAGCCTGGATTTACTTTACAACGTGATGAAGCATATATTGGGGTCTTAATTGATGACTTAGTAACTAAAGGAACAAATGAACCATATCGTTTGCTAACTAGCCGGGCAGAATATCGTCTTCTTCTTCGTCACGATAATGCAGATTTGCGTTTGACTGAAAAAGGTCATGAATTAGGCTTGATTTCAGAAGATCGTTATAAGGAATTCCAAGATAAAAAGCAAGCTATTTCCCAGGCAATGGAAGCTATTAAGAAAGTTACCATTCACCCTACTGATGAGGTTCAAGAATATTTAGCTAGTGTTAAGCAAGATCGTTTGAATGCAGGAGTTAGCGGCGCAGACTTTTTGAAGCGACCACGTGTAACTTTTGACGCAGTTGAAAGATTAAGTGGTGAAACTTTAGCTACTGATCGCTATGTGAAAGAACAAGTTGAAATTGCATTGAAATATGAAGGTTATATCAAGAAGGAAAAGACCTTGGTTGATCGTTTGCATCGACTTGAATCAAAGAAAATTCCAGTAGATATTGACTACAACGCAATTCCAAGTTTGGCAACTGAGGCACGTCAAAAATTTGAAAAGATTCGTCCTGAGTCAATTGCTCAAGCTGAAAGAATTTCTGGTGTAAATCCAGCTGATTTGGCAATATTAACGGCATATATTCAACAAGGCCGAATTGCAAAAGTGAAAAATAAATAATTAGTTTTAAAGCAAAAAAAATAAAAAATTTTTTTGCTTTTTTTGTTGAGTATGATCACTTAATCACAGTTTAAAGTTGCTACCTAATGATAAGTTGTGAAAGAAGAGTAAATAGTTTGTGAATTAATTATTTTTGATAATGAGTAAATACAGGACTAGCAGTCACAGCAACCGCTTTCAATTGTGTTACAAATGTGCTTTAATCAAGGTGTAAGAAAAAAACATTAAGGAGATGCTTATAGACTATGACAAAGATTAGTGGCTCAGATGCAATGTTCCAAGTCTTATATGACTGGGGTATTGACCATATATACGGTTTTCCAGGCGGCTCATTTGACTCAACAATGAATGCAATTCATAACTGGCGAGATAAGATAAAGTTTATTGAAGTAAGACATGAAGAAGCTGGTGCCTTAGCAGCTTCTGCTGAATACAAAATTAGTGGAAAAGTAGGAGTTTGTTTTGGTTCTGCAGGCCCTGGTGCCGTTCACTTAATGAATGGACTTTATGATGCAAAATATGACAAGACCCCAATGGTTGCAATTGTTGCTAATGTTCCAACAAGTCGTCAAGATATTGATTTCTTCCAAGCTTTTGATGAAAAGCCATGGTTTGATCCAGTCGCTGTTTGGAATCACCAAGCAAAGACAGCGGAAGCTATTCCAGTTTTAATGGATGAGGCAATTCGTCAAGCTTATCAAAAGAAGGGGCCAGCTGTTTTAATCTTACCGAAAGACTTTGGTTGGGATAAGATTGAAGATAACTTCCGCAATAATGCTGCAGCACACAAGATCGTTCCTAATTTCCCAGCACCACGTAAGGAACAAATTGATAAAGCACTTGAATTAATTAAAGAAGCTAAAAATCCAATTGTTTACTTTGGTCATGGTGCCCAAGATGCTAGTGCAGAGTTAAAGGAATTTTCTGATAAATTTAAGATGCCACTAGTCTCATCAGTTTTAGGAAAAGGAATTGTTGAGGATGAGTTCCCAGCATATATGGGTTCAATTGGTCGTGTGGGTGCTAAGCCAAGTAATGACATTCAAACTCATGCTGATTTAGTAGTTTGGGTTGGTAACAATTCACCATTCTCTATCTTCTTCTTCAATCCTAAGGCAAAAGTAATTCAAATTGATATTAATTCAGAAAGATTGGGTAAGCGTCATGCTGTAACTGTTCCAATGTTAGCTGACTCCAAGAAAACTTTAGGTGCCTTAATTGAGGCTGGTGAAGGGCGTGCAGAATCTCCATTATACAAGGCTGCTCTTGCTGATCGTGAAAACTGGGAAGCTTGGCTTGAGAGCTTTAATGATTCAGACGAAATCCCAATGAGAGTAGAACCAATTTTTGATGTAATCAATAAAAAGGCTGCTAATGATGCCGTATTTGCAGTAGATGTAGGTAATGTAAATATTAACTTTGATCGCTTGATGCACCTACATGATGATCAGAAATGGACTACCTCCGGCTTATATGCAACTATGGGGTATGGTGCTCCAGCTGCTTTAGCCGCTGCTACTATTTATCCAAAGCGTGAGGTTTGGAACTTAGCTGGTGATGGTGGCTTTGCCATGATGAACCAAGAGCTTTTAACCCAAGCACGCTACAATATGCATATTATTAATGTGGTCTTCACAAATGAAACTTTGGGTTATATTGAAGCGGAACAAGTCGATGAGTCTCATCAACCATTATCTGGTGTAAAACTTCCTGATAATGATTGGGCTATGTCTGCTGAAGGTATGAATGTAAAAGGCTTTACTGTTCGTACTAAGAGAGAATTTGAAGACGCAGTCGCTGCAGCTCAACAAATGGAAGGTCCAGTTTTGATCGACTGTAAGATTACTCATGACATGCCATATTCAACTGAATTAAATACTTTAGACGATCCAGCTTTCGTTGCTAAATATGATGCTCAAGCTTTGAAGCCATTTAGTTACTTCGCTGGTAAGTATGGTGTTGAGGCTGATGCTGCTTCTGGTGCATCAGAACATACTGAAGCCGAGCCAGTTGAAGCTAAAGAAGATGCTTCATCAGGCGCATCACGCCATTAATTTCCTAGGAAATAGTTAAATAAAGAGTTCACATAGCTGGACCCTTTATTTTTTTAATAAAAAGTAAGCAAAATTGTGCGAAATTCATAATAAAAAAGTATACTAGTAGATGAACGAATTTTATTAAATATGTGGAGGCAAAAATATGCAACAATTTGGGGTTATTGGCTTGTCCGTTATGGGGAAAAACCTTGCCTTAAACGTTAAAAATCATGGCTACTCTGTCTCTGGATTTTCAATTGATAAGCCAGAGGTTGATGCTTTAGCAAAATATGAAGATAAGAATTTAAAGCCAACTTATACTTGGGAAGAATTTGTTAATTCACTAGAAAAGCCACGAAAAATCTTGATTCAAATCATGGCTGGTAAACCAGTTGATGAAACTTTACAAAAACTATTGCCTCTTTTAGATAAGGGCGATATTTTAATTGACGGTGGTAATTCTAATTTCCATGATACTAATCGTCGCTATAAGGAAATGGAAAAGCATGGTATTCACTTCATTGGTATGGGTGTTTCTGGCGGTGAAGAAGGAGCTTTGAACGGTCCTGCCTTAATGCCAGGTGGTGATGAAAAAGCTTATGAAGAAGTAGCGCCAATCCTTGAAGCTATGGCTGCCAAGACTCCAACTGGTCAACCATGTGTCGGATACATTGGACCAGCAGGTAGTGGTCACTATGTGAAGATGGTTCACAATGGTATTGAATATGGTATTATGCAGATTATTTCTGAAGTATACGATGTTCTCCGCACCGTTGGTCATTATTCAAACGATGAAATGAGTGAAATCTTTAAGAATTGGGATAAGGGTGGTTTACAAGCTTATTTAATTGAAATCACTTCTAAGGTCTTAAAACAAAAGGATAACTTAACTGATGATCATATTATTGATCATATCTTAAATGAAGCTTCTTATAAGGGAACTGGTAACTGGATGCTTGAAGATGCAATTCGTTTAGGTGCTCCAATTACTGTAATTGCAGAAGCCGTTCTTGCTCGTTTTATGTCAAAAGCAACTTTGAGAAATGATCCTGAACCAAAGATTGACCCAGAGAAAGCTCCAAAGGACTTAGTTGATCAACTTGCAAAAGCCTTATACTTAGCTATGGCTGTTTCATATGGTCAAGGATTTGAGCAATTAACGATGGCTGCAAAAGCTTATAACTGGCGCTTGCACTATTCAACTATTGCCCAAAACTGGGAAGCTGGATGTATCATCCGTTCACAAATGCTTCATGATATTAAGTTTGCGTATAATGCTGATAAAGACTTGCCTAACTTATTCAAGGCTCCATTTTTTGATAAGGTAAAGAAAGAAAATATTGGCGCTCTTAGAGATGTGGTTAAAATTGCGGCTGATGCTGGCGTACCAACTCCAACTCTTAGTGCAGCTTTGAATTACTTGGAATCTATTTTTAATCCACGCTTACCTCAAAACATTATTCAAGGTCAACGTGATTACTTTGGTGCTCACACTTACCAAAGAAATGATCGTCCAGGTACTTTCCATACTGAATGGTACGAAGAAAAATAACAATGTTTCACATGAAACTAAAAAAGTCACTACAGATGTAGTGACTTTTTGCGTTAAAATAAAGCAGTATCTAATAAATAGGGATGTAGGTAAGTAAGAATGAGGAAAGAAGAAAAAGATAATCTAAAATTGATGCTGCAGGCATTAATTGTAGGACTAATTGCAGGTGCCGTAGTTGGACTATTTAGATTTGGAATTGAAAAGACGTCTGCTTTTTGGCTCTATCTTTTTAAAGAGGCCCATAATAATCCAGTTTGGTTTGTTGCAATTGTTCTTGGGTTAGCCGCAGTAGGGATCATAGCGGGATATTTTGTTAAACAGTATCCACACGTTGGAGGATCCGGTATTCCGGAAGTTAAATTACAGCTTCAAGGTAAGCTCCAACTTAAATGGTGGCAGATTTTGTGGAGAAAGCTCATCGGGGGAATCTTAGTAATTGGAACAGGCTTGTTTCTAGGACCTGAGGGACCATCCCTTCAACTTGGTTCATCCGTTGGCCAAGGAGTGGGTGAGAAGCTAAAACAAAGTAAATACAATCAAAGGGTGTTACTTGCAACGGGAGCTGCCAGTGGTTTGTCAGCTGCATTTGGAGCACCATTGAGCGGAGCACTATTTGTTTTAGAAGAAATTTTTCATAATTTTTCTCCGCGAGTTTGGATGAATTCCTTGGTAGGAGCAATTGCCGCTAATTTTATGGTGTCCTACTTTTTTGGCTTACACCATGCTTTAGGGATGCCATATGATCATTCATTTCCAATTTATTTGTACTGGCATTTGGTGATTTTAGGAATTATCCTGGGACTATTAGGCCATCTATATAAAAAAGGTTTATTTGGATTAAAAAAAGTCTATTTAAAAATCACATGGTTACCACGTTGGCTACATGGTTTAATTCCATTAGCAATTTTAATTCCAATTATGTATTATTGGCCATTAATTACTGGACCAGGTAATCGTTTGATTTTATCTTTACAAAAAATGCTCACTCAAAGTGGATGGGCACTAGTTGGAATTTTAGCGTTTTACTATGTAATGCGAATCGCCTTTTCCATTATTTCTTATGATTCCGGGTTACCTAGTGGTATATTTTTACCAATTTTAACTATGGGGGCTCTAATTGGAGCAACCTATGGCACATTAATGGTACAGCTTGGCTTAATGCCTGCCCACTTAGTTATTAATTTGATAATTTTTTCAATGGCAGGCTATTTTGCAGCTATAATTCGCGCTCCATTTACAGCAATAATTTTGATTACTGAAATGGTGGGATCGCTTCTTCACTTAATGCCACTAGCTGTTGTGGCATTTATTGCACTTTTAATTGATCAAATTCTTGGTGGAAAGCCAATTTATGATAGTTTAGCAGCTGCCATGATGCCAGAAACACGTTTGCAGCCAATATCAGGTGAAGAAGATGAATTAGATATCCCAGTATATGAAAATAGTAAGTTAGTAGATCAGGAAATTAAGAATATAAAATGGCCAGATAATGTACTTGTTAGAACTATTAGAAGGGGGAGCCGAGAAATAATTCCTCACGGAGATACAGTAATTGTAGCAGGAGATTTATTAATTCTGGGAGTCGATCATAATAAACGATCAGCTGCTTATGATGCAATGAAAGAACTGCAAGGCGTAGAACTGGATGGATAGTTTTAAGAAAAATAAGTCTGTTGAATCTAAAAAGTTCAGCAGGCTTATTTTTTATTGTCTTTTTAAGTAAAAGTGATATAAATAAAACGCGCAGATGCTTTTCATATACGTAAATCAGCGTGCATTCAAAGTTTACTTAATATGAGAGGAGAAAACGAGTGGCTATATTTTTATCGTCTATTTCTAGTGTTGTCGTAATTTTGCTTATGATTTTGCTAGGGTATATTTTACAAAGAAAGGGCTGGTTCGCAGCTACTTTTGGGAATAATATTTCTAAGCTAATTACTCAAATTGCACTGCCGGCTTCAATTTTTATCTCTGTGCAGCAAAATTTGACACGTAGTAGTTTATTAGCGCTATTAGAAGATATGTTAGTGCCATTTTTAGGAGTTATTTTATCGTATATATTTGCCTTTATTTTGGTTAAAGCTTTAAGGGTTCCTATAGGACGGCGCGGTACATTTATTAATACTATTGCAAACGCTAATACCATCTTTATTGGAATGCCCTTAAATATAGCTTTATTTGGCAATAAAGCTATGCCGTATTTTTTGATTTACTACGTAATTAATACTGTTTCAACGTGGGGCTTTGGGGTATTTTTGATTAAAAATGATAATCTTAATCGTGAAAAGAAGGGCTATAAATTAGATCTAAAAAAGATTTTGCCAATGCCCCTAGTAGGCTTTATCGTGGCTGTAATTTGGTTGCTGACAGACTGGCAACTACCTAAATTTGCTAGCGAAACATTTACATACGTTGGTAATTTAGTGACTCCATTATCTTTAATTTATATTGGGATTGTTTTGGCTAATTCGGGTATTAAAAATATCAAAATCGATACAGATACCCTCTGGGCTTTAATTGGACGTTTTATTTTCGCACCAGCTGCAGTAGCAGTATTGATTCATTCCAGCGGCTTAATTCATCTCGCAGTACCAGAGCTAATGGGCCAAACTTTCATTGTTCAAGCAGCTACCCCGGCTTTATCTGTTTTGCCAATCTTGGCTAATGAAGCACATGGAGATGTTGACTACGCAACAAATGTCGTAGTATTAAGTACATTATTGTTTGTTATTGTAATTCCAATTTTAATGTTTATTGTGCAATAAAAAAGAGAATAAGAGTTAGTTTGTTTGTACTAGCTTCTTATTCTCTTTTATTTTAGAGTATCCCAGAGTTTTTCTTCTTTTTCGTTAAGAATATAGTTTTTCCTTTTGGCCGCGACTAAAAGAAAAGAGGGCTGATACTTATCTAATAAGGGGATTGAAACGATTTTATCATGAGAATTAATAGCAAAAGTAGTTAAGTACGAAATCCCTAGGTTCTTTGCAACTAGGGATTTTACAATTGGTACGTCTGGACTTTCATATACCGGATGTAAAGCTAATTTTTCTTTTTTAGTCATTTCATCAATTGCTTTTGCATGGACATAATCTTCTGTTAAGGTAATAAAAGATTGATCTTTAAGTTCCTTGAAGTAGACACCTTTGCGTTTAGCCCATGGATGGTTAGGATTAACGATGACTTGGATTGGAAATTTTTTAAGAACTTTTATATCTAACTTGGAGGCAATATTTTGATCAGTATTTCCAAGTAAGGCAATATTAATCCGCCCCTCTGTTAACATTTCTTGTAATTCATATGAACCATGTTCTAAAACTTTTAAATGATTCAAGATGTGGGAAGAGAGTAATTGAGGAGCAATTTGAGGAAAATAATGATCACCAATAATAGGAGGTAGGCCAAAAAGAATATCCTGGTCCGGACATTGCTTAATTTCTTTTTGGGCGACGTTCATTTCTTTTAAGATAGATTGAACGTGTTCATCAAATTGCATTCCTAATTTTGTAACAATAATTTTTTGATGAGATTGGTTTCGAATTAAAAACTGTCCGCCAAATTGCGCTTCCAGTCTTTTAACAGCAGCAGAAATTGTCGGTTGACTAACACCAAAAATTTGAGCAGTCTTAGTATAATTCTTTTGCTTAAGTAACTCATGATAGTATTTTAAATCTTGAATATTCATTAAATTAATTCCTCATATAATTATATTTTATGGCTTCCTAAGCTTTTGACTATAAGAGGTCCTACTAGGTACACTTATCATAATTAAAAGTTTAAAAAATTCAACAGGAGGTTTGATAAAAATGAATAATCCTTATATTATTTTGAATAATCCTTTTAGAAACAAAGGAACAGCTTTTACAGATCGAGAACGTAAAAAATTAGGGCTTGTTGGAACATTACCTCCACGTGTTCAAACCATTGAAGAGCAGGCTGAACGTGTTTATGATCAATATAAATTGCGCCCGGCAGGTATTCAACAAAGAAAATTTTTGATGGAAATCTTTAATACTAATCGAACTTTGTTTTACTATGTAGTTGAAAAGCATATTGCTGAATTATTGCCTATTATTTATGATCCAGTTATTGCACCAGCAATTGAGAAATATAGCGAGATTTTTATGAAGCCACAAGGGGCGGCTTTTTTGAGAATTGATCGGCAAGATGAATTTGAAGAAAGCTTACGGAATACTGCTGCGGGTAGAAATATTCGTCTGATTGTTGTAACTGATGCCCAAGCTATTTTAGGAATTGGTGATTGGGGTACCAATGGTGTGAATATTTCTGTCGGTAAGCTGATGGTTTATACTGCTGCCGCTGGTGTTAATCCTAAAGAAGTTTTACCAGTTTCACTTGATGTTGGTACAGATAACCAGAAATTAATTAATGACCCGCTTTATTTAGGACTAAGAAAGGCCCGTGTCACTGGCAAACCATACTATGAAATGATTGACCATTTTGTAGAAACTGCTAGAAAAGTTTTTCCAAATGTTTACTTACATTTTGAAGATTTTGGTAGAGACAATGCGACCAAAATTCTGAACAAATATCGTGATAAAATTCCGGTCTTTAATGATGATGTTCAAGGAACGGGTATCGTTTGCTTAGCAGGGGTATTAGGAGCACTTAATATTTCTAAACAAAAATTTAGTGATCAGATTTTCATGACTTATGGTGCTGGAACAGCAGGTATGGGGATTGCTAACATGATGTATCATGAGCTTTTGTTAGAAGGTTTAAGTCCTGAAGAAGCCAGAAAACACTTTTATTTAGTAGATAAGCAGGGATTATTATTTGAGGATACGCCAGGCTTAACTCCTGAACAGAAGCCATTTGTCAGAAAGCGTACTGAATTACCTACAGGATTGAATTACACGAATTTAACAGACATTATAAAGGCTGTTCATCCAACTGTTTTGATTGGTACTTCTACAAAAGCAGGCGCATTTACTGAGAGTGCTATTAAAGAGATGGCCAAGTATGCTGAGCGCCCAATAATTTTCCCTATTTCTAACCCAACTGAGTTAATGGAAGCTAGTGCAGCTGATTTGATTAAGTGGACAGATGGTAAAGCCTTAATTGCGACAGGAGTCCCATCAGCATCAGTTGAGTATGATGGCATTAACTATCAAATTGGCCAAGCAAATAATGCGTTAATTTATCCAGGATTAGGATTGGGTGTGTTATCAACTAGAGCAAAATTAGTTAATGACGAACTCTTATCAGCGGCTGCTCACTCATTAGGCGGATTTGTAGATCCAAGCTTGCCTGGTGCACCGGTACTACCACCAGTAAAGAAAATTCAGGAGTTTACTAAGAATAACGCAATCGCAGTTGCTCAATCAGCAATTGATCAAGGTATAGCTGCAAGCGGCATTAAAGATGCTCAAAGTGCAGTCGAGGATAATCAATGGCATCCTGAATACCACGAAGAATAAGAATACATAAATTAGCCCTCGAACTTTAATTAAGCTTGAGGGCTATTTTTATATAATCAGAACAGTTACTTTTTTAACTTCTTCCAGGCTTTTTTAGAGCCACGATCTAAATCCTTATTGAATTTATATTCTTGCCAATCTTGAACAAATAATAAATCAAGATTGTAACCTGCAGGATAAAGTTCATCAGCTTTTCGAACTAGTTTTGCTCCTTTTAAGGGTACAGTCTTAAAATTTTTATTAATAAAAATCACAATCTGATTAGCTATATCAGAGTTTTCATAGAATAGAACTTCTTGGTGATATTTTGGCACTTTGATTCGATCACCCTTTTTAAAAGAAGGTAGAGATTTAGCTTTTTTCTGTTTATTTTTAAATTTAAGATTAGCTTGTTTTAGAGGAAAGATTCCCGTGTTTAAGAACTCTTTAGCTTCTGACAGTACGGCTTCTGACATACCACTTTTTTCTGCAATCCAGAGAGCACGACTGGCGCCCACCTGATTTAAAAGTAATTTATATGTGGGATGTAGTGTTTGTAAGTCAAAATCCATTGCTGCTGTAATAAAAGCAGGATTCTTAGTTGAATAATCTTTTATAGCACTATAGTGGGTAGTTGCTAAGATTAGACAGCCTTTTAGCTGTAGGGTTTGTAAAATAGCAATGGCAAGAGCTGCACCTTCATTGGGATCCGTTCCACTACCTAGTTCATCTAACAAAATCAGACTACTTGGAGTGGCTTTTTGAACAATCTCTGCCATCTTTTTCATTTCAGCAGAAAATGTTGAAAGCGAGTTATCTAAGTCTTGATGATCACCAATTGAAGTATATATCTCTTTCATAACTGGAATGGAGCACGGGGCTGCACTAGGTAAGAAGAGACCAAATTCAGTCATTGCAGTGGCTAAGCCAACAGTTTTGAGTGTGACAGTTTTCCCACCTGCATTCGGTCCAGTAATAATTAAGCCATGTTTAGTTGGATCTAACTTAAGAGACAGGGGAACGGGATTACTTAACAAGGGATGCTTCATTCCATTCAATTGAAGCTCATTTTGTTCATTTAAAATTGGTCGTTTGCCATCAATAGCATGCGAATATTTTGCGCGTGCTAAGATACAATCTAGATCAACAATAACGTTAAGATTGGCTTCAAAATTAGGTAGTTCAATATAGACTTTAGCTGTTAAATTCCCCAAAATTTGAGATTCAATTAAGTAAATCTGATTTTCAACTGTAGTTTTTTCTTGGGTAAGGTGAAGGATCTTAGTTGGCTCAATGAAAACAGTTGTCCCATTATTAGATTGATCAATAATATTTCCACCAAAAGTATGTTTAAAGCTTGCCTTAACAGGAAGAGTATAGTGATTATCTTTTTGAATAATCTGAAAATCTTGCAACATTGATTGGTATTTTTTTGTCTGCAAGTATTTCTGTAGGGTTTCTTTGATAGTTGTATTTAATTTGCCACTTCTTTGGCGTAGTTTAGTCAGCTCTTTATCTGCTCGGTCTGAAATCTGTCCGCGCTCAATATCTTGATAAATTAATTCTTCTAATCTATCTAGAATAGTTAACGTATCACAATAGCTGGCCACAATTGGAGCATTAATTCTTTGTTTATCAAAAAAGCGTACTAATAAACGGGTAACCCTAATAAAGTCAGCAACTTGTTCTAGTTCGCGGGGAGTTAAGATATATCCCTTTTTCACCTTATTGATAATTGGGGTAAAAGCATCTGAATTAATAAAAGGGATGTGTAGGCCGTGATCTAAAATCCAGAGCATTTCTTCCGTTTCGTCTAATAATGCATTTGCCTTAACTAAGCTAGTTGTAAGGGGCTGAGCTAAAATTTTATCCTTAGCTTCTGGTGAAACGGCATGGTGGGCTACAAGTTTACGTACACGTGAAAATTCGATTTCGTCAGTATTATTCAATTTTGTTTTTCTCCTTAAGAAAATAGATTTTAAATTTGTTTTTCTCAAGGGAAAGTAAATTAGTCCCTTGAGACTAAAATACAATTAGCATCATATAGCAATATGTCCTTTTCTAAATTATTGATTTTAATGATATAACACTTTTAAGAAAAAAGCATTATAAATTAGGATAAATAAAAACTCTCAAATATGAAAATTTGAGAGTAAATTTAAAGTTAACAATTCTTTTGACCGACAATTCCTTCTTTTGCTCGTTCTGCGAGAAAGCTTGCTTTAGCCATCTTTACAGCGCCCGTTAAAATGCCAGAATCATTGCGAAGACGTAAGGTAGTGTCGTGGATGTCTAAAATTAAGTTATCTCCTAAAAAGGCTAAGTCATAGTCAGAAGTATAAATTGCAAAGTTAGCGTTATTTTCAATTTTTACTGAATAGCGTGGATCGTGCTTCATTGTGTCTAGTGAAATCAACGAATAATCCATTCCAATGTTACAAGAGCCACCTTCAATGGAATAATCACCGCCACCACCGTCAACAATTAAAAGTATTTCATGTTTATCATAGCCACGATTTTTAAGAAAGTTAATCGCGGCTTGACTAATTGTCATTTTAACCATAATAATCCCTCCAATTCCTTCTAATTTTAATTTTAGGATAAAGAATTGGGGAATCAATTATTTTGTTTAAATTTTGGTGAGGTTTCAGGAGCCCAGATTAGGCAGATGATAAATGATATAAATAGTACTACTGCGCATGTAATCATGGCTAAGCTCGACCCACCTAGGTTGGTTAAAATTGGTAGTAAAAATGTACCAGCAGCTGCACCAAAACGGCTGATCGTAATACAAGTTCCGACGCCAGTTCCGCGAACTTTAATATCAAATAATTCAGTAGGGTAAGGATAATCTAGTACTAAACCAGAAGATAAAATAATTGCGAAAATACAGAAAATAAATAATTGAAGATTGCTGTTGATATTTTTATCAATGGCTAGAAAGCCGATTAGAATACTAGAAAGCAAAAAGTTACTAATTAAAAATGCACGACGACTAATCTTATTAAAAATCAAGATTCCGAAAAGCACGCCAATGAACATACCGCCATTGTAGATGATACCGGAAACTTTTTGATCAGTGACATGCATACTTTCTAACAGAATTGGAAGAAAGATGCTAATACCAAAGAATGCAAAAGCTTGGCAGGCATAAAAAAGACCACCGACTAGAGTTCGACGCAAATATTTCCCGGAAAATAATATTGTCCAAGAAACTTCTTTGACTGGCTTTGCCTTTTTGAGTTTCTTAGGAATACCCCATTTGCGACCCATGTGTTTTCTGATAACTTTATTAGCTTTTTTAACTTTACCGCGACTTGCAAGCCAGCTGGGTGAAGCAGGTAGAGGGAAAATAGATCTGAAAAAAGCAGCAATAAATGCTGGAATTGCTCCAGTTGCTAAGATGATTTGCCAAGTATAAGAACCAAATCCAGTAACAAAAGATCCAGTTACATAGGATGCAATAAACCCCAATGTCCAGTAGATTAATAATTGACTTTGTCTTTTGCTGTCTTCGCCTTTAGGAAGCCACTCCGTTAAGAGTGCATTTCCGACTGTGTAATCGACAGCAATCATTAGCCCAATCAGGATTCTGATAATAAAAAGAATAGGCAGATTATTTGTGAGCAATTGCGTTAGAGATAAAATACCTAAAATATACATATTGAGCATCAATAATTTTCGTCTACCGATCTTGTCGGATAGACGTCCAATTAAAATGCTTCCTGCTAGTCCAATTAAAGATCCAGCACCGATCAAACCAGTCCATAGATCACTGATATTGAGGTATTTACTAGCGTTTGAAAGTGCAGTACCCGAAATACCTAAAGCAAAGCCGCAAGCTATCTGTCCTAAAACTACGGCAACGAATACTCGTAGGTGAATAGGCATTAAGGGAGCCTTTTTATAATTTTTTACCTCTTTGACATTTTTTGTATTAGATTGTTTTTCGTTTTGCATAATATGAGCTAAATCATTTAGATTAGCTCTAAAAAAATCCTCCTTGAAAAATTAAAGTATATATTTCACCCTAACAAAAATTTTTAATTGATGCAAAATAAAATTAACTTTAGATTAAATATTGACATGATTGTAATTTTATATTAATCTGGTTAGAAATAAGAAAGCGGGTAAAGAAATGAGATTGCGTAGAAAAGCTAGCCAATTTAGTCATTAATCAGGAGATTATTTCTCCTGATATTTTAAACAGAAATTAGGTTAGTTATGTCAGAAGAAGTAATAATTAGAAAATATAAAAATTCGGATTATACGCTATTATGCAAAGTGCATGATGAAGCGAGAATGCAGGAATTAATTGTAGGAGACGCAGTGGATTTATATGCTCCACTTGAAGAGGCAGTTTATAAAGAAGAACTGTTTTCAGAAACAATTTATGTAGCTGAAGTTAATAAGCTAATAGTGGGATTTGTTGCTTTTCGAAAAAATGAATTAGGGTATATTTATGTTTTAAGAGAATTTCAAGGAAAGGGTATAGGCGGTAAATTGATAGATACTGCAATTCCTTACTTAAAACGTCCAGCTTTTTTAGAAGTTTTTCCTACAAATATCAGAGCAAAGAGATTATATAATAGTCGTGGATTTGTAGAAGAAACTAAAGAAAAGATGATTTTAAAATAATTTTACATGGAAACAAAAAACGGTCAGTGAAAATCACTGGCCGTTTTTGGGTATGTTAGTTAATATTAG
>OBLI01000539.1_pt1 | contig 40415 bp, 31 predicted proteins | sample 1519701 | NCBI WGS metagenome assembly OBLI01 (sample SAMEA3663005, study PRJEB22513) | pig gut metagenome | biome: pig gut; feature: pig-associated habitat; material: faeces | place: France | collected 2012
ATTACTATCGACAGTAGAGACGTGCCATTGGCGCGTCTCCAGGATGAACATCGATCCACACACCCACGAAAGCGCAACTCTATTGGCTCAATGGCGATCATGAGATCGTTTGATGGACATGGACAATAAAAAAAGCAACCATCCTTTGGAGGCAGTTGCTTCTTTGAAGAGCCGAAAGCCGGACTTGAACCGGCGACCTACGCATTACGAATGCGTTGCTCTACCAGCTGAGCTATTTCGGCATTCTTTGTTTCTTGAATTCGGCTGCAAAGATAGCGAGTCTATTCGACATCCGCAAGCAATTTAGCCAAAAAATTATCCAAATCTGCATCTAAGTCTTTCAATAAAGGATCGTCGAGCAGCAACATGTCATCGTCGATAAAAAGCAACTCCTCGATCACGACAAAGTCCTCATCTGTAAGGCTGATGGAGAAGGGTTTCACCAACCGTGCGGAGTCAAATGCGTTCTTTGTAGAGAGAATGGTCAAGACAGCTTTAATCGTCGCAGCCACTTTCTTATTAAAGGCATTCTCCTCCTCAGGAGAGTTGACCCAGTCGAAGATAACCACCTTGTTAATCAGCTGCTCCTCATCGTCATAAATCTGCAACTCGCCTGTCTCAGCATCTACTTGCACATAGAAATCGCTCACTAAGTTAGCCGACTCCTCTTTAGTCAGCTTGTCGATGGCCGTTACGAACGCATTCTCGATGAGCGGCTGTACCTTTGTTATGTTCGCATTCATTATTTCCTGTCTCCTTTCTTTCGAATCGTACCCCAAAAATACATATTATTATGGAAACACCCTCTTTATTCCTTTCCAATTTGCACATCCAATTTCTGATCGGAACGGATACGCTCAGTCAATGCCTTGACATAGAGCTCCAGCAGCTGCGTTTGCTGATCTTCCTCTCCAACCTTCTGCTTGAACAGCTCATAGGAGGTAGTGGCCCATTCATGCGCTTTCTGCAAATTCCCCTTCATCTCCTCGCATAGCGCCAAATTGCTCGCCGCTTGCGCCTGACTCTTCCATCCCCTCGCCGATTGCCAGAGACGATTCCAACGCTCCTCTGCCTTCTCCCAACGTTCATTGGCGGCATAAGCAGCCGCCTCCTTCCACAAAGCACCGGAGGAAGAGAAGTACCAACGTGTCTCCCGCTGCCAATGAGGTATGAAATTGACTCTCGCCTTCGCTCCTAAATAACTGCCCGCAGTACGCAACGCCTCCTCAGGAGTGGGTAACAACTCGTTGAGTATCGGAGCCAAATCTGCGCTCTGCTCCCAAGCCACACTGTCCACAATCTGAACCGTGGCCAAAGGAGCGGATCGTCCGGGTAAATAGGCTCGGATCACACCGGCCATCCGCACTTTGATGTTGCCTACCGTGAAACCGCCTCCCAAATCGGTCTCCTCTCGATCCGATTCAAACAGCAAACGATCGAGCGAAATGAGCAGGTCCGCTCCAGCCACCTCACACAGGCTATCCACCTGTTGAGCAGACATCTTCAAGTCATATTCCGGATGTTGATCCGTCCGTGTTGGCTCATGATAGAGCATGACATCCTGAAAGAACTCCTCCGCCACCATCGCCTCTCCCAATGACTGGCAAAAATCCACCAACGCACTATCGGCTTTTGCCCCTTGCGTTGCCTTCACCTTGCCATCCACGGTATAACTATATCCCCAATCTGCCGGTTGAGGCACGGCATGATTGACGATCAACACCTTATTAGCCGACGAAGGAAAAGTAACCTCCGCCGGATTAAAGGTGTCAATACTCAGGTAGTTGATTGAGCTACAGGCTGTCAACAGCCATACCCATCCGATTAACCCGAAAAGATGCTTCATCATCTATTATTGTTGATCGCTTACAGCTTTGAAATAACCAATAGATTCCGCAATACCCAAGAAGGGATCTTTCATATCCTTCTCAAACTCCAAGCTACACATACCCGTGTAGTTCACCTCACGCATCATCTTGATCAACGCAGGGAAGTCGATCTTACCCCGGCCAATCTCAATACCTACGCCAGCCTTGGAAGAGTCAGTGACATCTTTAATGTGCATATCAAACACACGGGTATGATATTTCTTCAAGTCAGCCACCGGATCACATCCGTTGCGCAGGTCATGACCTACATCGAGACACATGCCGATACGGGGATCCAGATCCTTGGTATGCTCCCACACATCGGTGGCATCGGGATAGGTCTTGATGTCGGGACCATGCAGATGGATGGCATAATGGAAGTCATACTCCTTCACCTTCTTGTCCACGTAGGGCAACAACTCGTAATTGGGTACACCAACAATCAACTTCACCCCTACCCGCTTCGCATATTCGAAAGCCCGATCAATCTCAGCCTCGCTCTTCATGTAAATCGGCCCCACGGCATAACCCGTCACCTTATGGGCGGCACATTGCGCATGGAAAGCCTTGATCTGTTCCTCGGTGCCGTCTAACGGCAAATGGAAATCCTTGATGCAGAGGTAATGAATATCCAAGCGCTCCAAGGTCTTGAGGGTCGTCTCTAAGTCGAAGTTGACAAAGGTATAACCTGCCATACCCAACTTAAAAGGATTCACGGCCTTGGCCGCCTTCGGCTTCACCGGATCCGCCTTGAGGGTGGTCACACCACTCAGGAGTAACGCCCCCATCAGACCCTGTTTGAAAAATGTCCTACGTGTCTGTTTCATTGTCTGTTGATTTAAGTGATATTATTTATTTTGTCAATGCAGCGATGCTCTCCTCGATCGACTTGATCTTCGATTCGGCATCGGCCTGCTTCTTGCGTTCCATCTCGATGACCTTCGCCGGAGCCTTGCTGACAAAGTTCTCGTTGCCTAACTTCTTCATGACGGAGGCCAAGAAACCTTGCTGATACTTCAGTTCGTCACGCAACTTCGCCAACTCCTCCTCTACGTTGATTCGATTGCCTAAAGGTACCGCATACTCCGTCGTACCCACTAAGAAGGAAACTGCACCCGCAGCCTTCTCTGCTACCAACTGGATAGCCGACAGGTTACACATCTTGGCAATCACTGCATTGAAAGCCTCGTTATGTGCGCCCAACACCTGCAAATCCAACACATCCTTATTGGGGATATTCTTCTGTAAACGGATCGTACGTACACCACCTACGATCTCCTTCACAGCCTCGAACGCCTGCAAGAAAGCCTCATCTACTGCACCCGCCTTCGGCATCAAGGCAACCATCAAGCTCTCACCCGCCTCACGAGGTGCCAACGCTTGCCACAATTCCTCGGTAATGAACGGCATGAAGGGGTGCAACATACGCAACAACGCATCGAAGAAGCTCAAAGTAGCCTCATAGGTAGCCTTATCGATCGGCTGCTGATAACCCGGTTTCACCATCTCCAGATACCAGGAAGAGAACTCGTCCCAAAAGAGCTTATAGACAGCCATCAAAGCCTCGCTCAAACGATATTTCGAGAAAAGGTCATCCACCTCAACCAAAGTCTTATCCAACTGCTGCTGGAACCACTTCACCGCAATCGAAGCAGCCTCCGGCTGTGCCAACTGCTCGTCCACCGTCCAGCTCTTCACCAAACGGAAAGCATTCCAGATCTTATTGTTGAAGTTTCGACCCTGCTCACACAACGCATCATCGAACGGAATATCATTACCTGCGGGAGCGGCCAACATCAAGCCCATACGTACACCATCGGCACCATACTTGGCGATCAACTCCAACGGATCGGGCGAGTTACCCAACGACTTCGACATTTTACGCCCCAATTTATCACGCACGATACCGGTGAAATAGACATGCTCGAACGGCATCTTGCCTTGATACTCATAACCAGCCATGATCATACGTGCGACCCAGAAGAAGATAATATCCGGGCCCGTTACCAAGTCACTCGTAGGATAGTAGTAGTTGATCTCCTCATTGCCCGGATTATTGATGCCGTCGAAGAGAGAGATCGGCCAAAGCCAAGAGGAGAACCAGGTATCCAATACATCCTCATCCTGACGCAAATCAGCCATCGTCAAGGCGGCATTGCCGCTCTTCTCCTTCGCCATCTCCAATGCCTTCTCAGGTGTCTCGGCTACTACATAGCCACCCTCCGGCAAGAAATAGGCCGGTATGCGATGACCCCACCACAGCTGACGGCTGATACACCAATCCTTGATGTTCTCCATCCAGTGACGATAAGTATTCTTGAATTTCGGCGGATAGAACTTGATCTCATCATTCATCACCGGCGGTAAAGCAATGGCTGCCAGGTGCTCCATCTTCAAGAACCATTGCATAGAGAGCTTCGGCTCGATAGGTACGTTCGTACGCTCAGAGAAGCCCACCTTGTTGTCGTAAGCCTCCACCTTCTCCAATAAGTCAGCTGCACGCAAATCCTCCTCGATCTGTTTGCGCACATCGAAACGATCCATACCGACATAGAGACCTGCCGCTTCACTGATCGTACCGTTATCGTTGAAAATATCAATCGAAGGCAAGTTGTATTTCTCACCCAACATATAGTCGTTCACGTCGTGTGCCGGTGTCACCTTCAAGCAACCCGTACCAAACTCGATATCGACATAGTCATCCTCGATCACCGGGATCTCACGGCCTACCAAGGGCACGATGACCCGTTTGCCTCTCAGATGTTGGTTTTTCGGATCATTGGGGTTGATACACATCGCCGTATCACCCATGATGGTCTCCGGACGGGTAGTAGCCACAATCGCATAACCCTCCTCACCAACGATCTTATAACGTAGATAGTAAAGTTTACTGTGCTCCTCCTTATAGATCACCTCCTCATCAGAAAGAGCGGTCAACGCCTTGGGATCCCAATTGACCATACGCACACCTCGATAGATCAAGCCCTTGTTATACAAATCGACAAAGACCTTGATCACGCTCTCCGAGCGCTTCTCATCCATCGTGAAGGCCGTACGATCCCAATCGCAAGAGGCACCTAACTTACGTAATTGTTTGAGGATAATGCCACCATGCTCCTCTTTCCACTCCCAAGCGTGCTTCAAAAACTCCTCACGGGTCAGGTCTGATTTCTTGATGCCCTGTTGCGCCAGACGGTTCACCACCTTGGCCTCCGTAGCAATAGAGGCATGATCCGTACCCGGCACCCAACAAGCATTCTTACCCATCATGCGGGCACGACGCACCAAGATATCTTGAATCGTGTTGTTCAGCATGTGCCCCATGTGCAATACACCCGTCACATTAGGGGGAGGAATGACGATCGTATAAGGCTCACGGCCATCCGGTTTAGACTTGAACAATCCATTATCCAACCAATACTGATACCACTTCCCCTCCACTTCGGCGGGATTGTATTTACTTGCGATTTCCATTTTATTTATCTATATTATTCTTGCTTATTTTCTTAACTCGCGAAAATATAAAAAATCAACGAACTTATCGGGGGAACAGCTGAAAAAGTGGGTTCACCCTTTCCTTTTGACAGGCTATCGGCCGTAATCCTTGCAGTTTTGGGTAAATGCCTGTATATTCGCGCACTATATATAAAAGGTAAATAGATGAGAAAACGTACGCAACAGCATAGTGCCTACAAAGGCCGTCCGTCAGGAAAAGAACGACAAGTGACCGTCAAAGAATACGGCACGCTCCTACCTTTCCTCTTGGAAACCTTAAAGGAGCAAAGCCGCTCCTCCGTGAAGGCAATGTTAGGTCATGGTCAGATTTCTGTCAACCGACGGGTTACCCGCCAATTCGATACGGAGCTCAAACCGGGCGATGTGGTGGGTATCAATTATGGGCGAGGCAAAGCAGAGTTCAACAACCCGCTGCTCCGCATTGTGTGGGAGGATGATGACCTGATTGTGGTCAATAAGAAAGAGGGATTGCTCTCCATCTCCACGGAACGGGTCAAGGAACGCACTGCCTACCACCTGCTCAATGAATATGTGAAAAAGAGCGATCCTCGTAACCGTATCTACATTCTCCATCGGTTGGATCGCGACACCTCTGGCTTAATGATGTTCGCCAAGAGTCCGGCCATCAAAGAACAGCTACAATCGAACTGGAACAGTGCCATCACCATGCGCACCTATGTGGCCGTAGTAGAGGGACGACCGGAGAAGGATACCGACCTCATTGTCTCCAATCTGACGGAAAACCGCAAGATGCAGGTCTATGTCACTGCGGAGGGAGATGGCAAAGAGGCGATCACCCGCTATAAGGTGCTGCAATGCAACGCCAATTATGCCCTCCTGGAGCTGGAATTGGAGACTGGACGTAAGAACCAGATTCGTGTGCAGATGCAATCCATCGGTCATCCTGTTGCAGGCGACACCAAATATGGAGCCGAGACCAATCCAGCCCATCGATTGCTTTTGCACGCCCGGAGGCTCAACTTCATCCATCCACGCACGGGAGAAGAGATGCGCTTCGAGACACGTATCCCCGATGTATTTCTCGCGACAACCAAATCATTCTCTGACAACAAAAAATAAATCATGAAACGACTTACCTACATCTGTCTATTGGCCCTTATGGCCTTAGTGGTACAGGCTCAGATCTTAACGCCTGTCAAGTGGAAAATCAAGTTAGACGACAAAAATGGGGCGGTAGAGAAAGAGATTCTGTTCACTGCCACAGCCGACAAAGGTTGGCACCTCTATGACATGAACCTGCCGGAGGGAGGGCCTATCTCTACCTCGTTCACATTTGAGACCTTAAAAGGGGCGGAACTGGTGGGACAACCGACCTCCTCTGTCACCCCTACGACTGTCTTTGATGAGCAATTCCAGATGAACTTGCGTTGGTATGCGGGTAGCGTGACCTTCACGCAGAAGCTGAAAGTGACCGATGCGGCCAAGTTCAAAGCAGAGGGTGCGGTAGAGTTTATGGCTTGTAACGATGAGACCTGCCTTCCACCGGATCAAATCGACTTCGCTTTCGACAAGAAGGATGTGCATTTAAGTGGGACACCTGTAACTGATACTCCCGCTGAGGAGGCAACGGAAGGGAACACACCGGCTGCCGAGGAGGAGTCTGCCACGACTGCTGAAGAAACGACAAGTGCTCCAGCCACTCAACCAGAGGTTTCCACACCACAAGTGGCACCTGGTCAGCTGACAGAGGCACCCGATTTATGGAAGCCGGTTGTCGCTGAACTGAAAGCATTTGGCGATACGACACTCTCCTCAACTGACACCTCCTGGTTGTTCATCTTCTTTGCTGGTTTCGCTGGTGGCTTGATTGCCTTGCTGACTCCCTGCGTATGGCCGATGATTCCGATGACCGTCAGCTTCTTCTTGAAACGGACGAAAGACCGCAAGAAGGCGATCCGTGACGCAGTGACCTATGGCCTCTCCATCATCGTGATCTATTTGGTGATGGGCTTGTTGATCACTGGTATCTTTGGAGCGAGTGCCTTGAACGACTTATCCACCAATGCAATCTTCAACATCATATTCTTCTTGCTGTTGGTGTTGTTTGCTGTCTCTTTCCTCGGTGCCTTCGAGTTGGTATTACCAGCCTCTTGGACCAGTAAATTAGATAGTAAAGCGGACTCTACGACAGGTGTGTTAAGCATCTTCTTTATGTCCTTCACGCTGGTGCTGGTCTCTTTCTCCTGTACGGGTCCCATCATCGGTACGCTGTTGGTACAGGCCGCTTCTATGGGTACGGCTGTAGGTCCAGCTATCGGTATGTTTGGTTTTGCCTTAGCCCTCTCCATCCCCTTCAGCCTCTTCGCCATCTTCCCCAACATGTTGCAAAGTATGCCGAAGTCCGGTGGTTGGCTGAACTCCGTGAAAGTGGTTTTAGGCTTCTTGGAGTTAGCCTTGGCATTGAAGTTTCTCTCCGTGGCTGATTTGGCTTACGGTTGGCGTCTGTTGGATCGAGAGGTATTCATCGTGCTTTGGATCGTGATCTTCGCCCTATTGGGTTGCTACCTGTTAGGCAAGATCAAGTTCAGCCACGATAGCGAGCTCAAATATGTCTCTGTGCCTCGATTGTTTATGGCTATCATCTCTTTCGCATTTGCGATCTATATGATTCCGGGCCTTTGGGGAGCACCTTTGAAAGCGATCAGTGCCTTTGCCCCACCGCTTTACACACAAGATTTCAACCTTTATAAGAACGAGGTTCATGCCACATTCGATGATTATGAGGCAGGTATGGCCTATGCGAAGAAGGTGAACAAGCCAGTGATGATTGATTTCTCGGGATTCGGCTGTGTCAATTGCCGTAAGATGGAAGCATCTGTGTGGACCGATCCGACTGTGAAACAGACGTTGGAGAACGACTACGTGCTGATCACGCTCATCGTAGATGACAAGACGAAATTGGCCGAGCCGATTGAGATTCAAGAGAATGGAAAGACCCGTAAATTGAAAACCATTGGCGACAAGTGGAGCTACCTACAACGAAGCAAGTTCGGGGCAAATGCACAACCTTTCTACATCCTGTTGGATCATGAGGGTCAACCGTTAGGCCCCTCTTATGCGTTCAACGAGGATGTCGCACAATACATGCAGTTCCTTCGTAACGGTTTGAACCGATTTAAGAATAAATAAAGCAAAAAAGCAAAGGAAGGGTGTCCCAACGGCACCCTTCCTTCATGAATAACATAGACAATCTAATTATGGCAACAAAAGAAGAGAAAATGGAGGCATTCGGCCGTCTGCTCGACATTATGGATGAGCTCCGCATAAAATGCCCATGGGATCGGAAGCAAACCAACGAGAGTCTCCGTACCAACACCATCGAAGAGACCTACGAACTTTGTGAGGCCTTGATGAACGCTGACAACGAAAACATCAAGAAAGAATTGGGAGACGTGCTGCTGCACATTGTCTTTTATGCCAAGATCGGTGAGGAGAAAGGTGCTTTCGATATCAAGTCGGTTTGCGATAGCCTCTGCGAGAAGCTGATCTATCGCCATCCGCATGTATTTGGCACCGTAGAAGCCGACACGACACAGAAAGTGGAGCAAAACTGGGAGCAGCTCAAGCTGAAAGAGAAAGGCGGCAACAAAACCGTGTTGGAAGGTGTACCCTCCTCTTTGCCTTCCATCGTCAAGGCACATCGCATACAAGACAAAGCCCGCAACGTCGGGTTCGACTGGGAAGAACGCACACAAGTATGGGACAAGGTGCAAGAAGAGTTCAACGAATTGAAAGCGGAAATTGATCGGATGGATGCAGACCGGATGGAAGCAGAGTTTGGCGATCTATTCTTTAGCTTGATCAATGCCGCCCGTCTCTACAAGATCAATCCCGACAATGCCTTAGAGCGAACCAACCAAAAATTTATCCGTCGCTTCAATTACTTGGAACAGGCCACCATCCAAAAAGGACGTTCCTTAAAAGAAATGTCGCTGGAAGAAATGGATCGATTGTGGAATGAGGCAAAAGCCAAGGGATTATGAAACTCCTCTCAAAAGGGCACAAAAAAGGGGAACCGACATCACGTCGCCACCCCTCCCTTAACTTAAACGCCAAAACTAAATCTAAACAAAAAACACAAATAATGATAATGTCTTAACCTTTATATATATATCAATTAGTCTTTATTCCTTTCGCCTCTCCGCCAAAAACTTCTCATGAACTTTGACTCTGCATCATCCAACAGATAAAGCTTCTTAGGAGAGAGTACCTCTTTGAAACGTTCATAGTAAGCTTTCTTTAATTCTGCCTCTTTTATATAGGCATCCAAGCTACTATAAATAGCTTGCGTATATTCAGCATCGGTAGTTTGTCCCTGCTTGCTACTCTCCTTATGATGAATTTTGCGATTAATTTTCCGGGACTCTCGACCCACCTCAAATAGCTTCTGCTGCATCTCCACATAGAGTGGAATAAATTGAGCTGCTTCTTCGGGAGTCAACTCCAACTTAGCCGTAATAAAAGCATTACGCCTTGCCTCGAACGCTCCTTTATCAAAATGTTCTTGTTTTCTTATTTGCTCTTGCCCACCTTGTGCCGCTGCCTGAAAATGAATCAAGATCGAAAACGTTGCAAAGATAATTATTCCTATTTTTCTCATGCAAATATTCTCCTAAAAAAATCATGTCACAACATTCTTTAACCCTACTCAGACTCTGTTAATGACTCCCGTAAGAGTAGATCTGCATAACGGTCTTCAATATACTCCAAATAATCAGCCTCTTCCTGTGCAGCATCCGAATCGATTGCCTCTAAAGAGGCCGACGAAATCTCGGAACGGACCAGTAACGAGTCGGTTGCCGATTCTTCATGTGCACCTTCAATACCAATGATTGCTTTAAAGAACAAACCCATGCCCGCAAAGACAGCCGCCAGATATAACCATGGACGTATTCGTTCCACGAATGAGATCGACTCCGCCTCTACTATGGGGGATTCTGGTAGCCCCTCCATGATCCGGTTCGTCAGTCCTTCCATATACCCATCGGGTACACGGAAAGGTTGCTTACCTTTCAGACGATCCAACCTGTTTTCTTTTATGTTCTTCTCCATCTCCAGTCTTGATTTAGGTTTTAGACAGCTAACACCAACAAAGGTTTAATCCTCTTTTGTTAAAAACTCCTCGATTTTTTTCACCGCATGATGATAGGAGGCTTTTAACGCTCCAACAGAAGTACCTACAATCTCTGAAATCTCCTCATACTTCATATCGTCAAAATATTTCATATTGAACACCAACCGCTGCTTCTCAGGCAAGGTGAGGATAGCCTTCTGCAACTTGAGCTGCACCGCATCCCCATCGAAATAGGGATCACTTTCCAGCCGATCTGCCAAGAACTGATCCGCATCATCCAAAGAGATCTGCTGTTGGCTCCGCTGTTTAGCCAAAAAACTCAAACATTCATTGACGGCAATCTTATATAGCCACGTAGAAAGTTTTGCCTCCCCTCTGAAATAATCCACATTCGTCCACGCCTTCATAAAGGTATTTTGAAGCAGGTCATTGGCATCATCGTGCGCCAACACCATCTTTCGGATTTGCCAATAGAGTTTTTCTCCATATTCATCGACAACCCGCGCAAAAGCCTCACGTCGCTGCCCCGGATCCCGAAGCGCTGCTACTATCTCTTCTTCTTCTGTAAAGGAGGATTGCATGTACTCACTGTTTCTGATCAGCGCAAAGGTAGCACTTTTTTCAAACCATCCCAATAAGGGGACAAAAAAACGGTCGCCCAACTGCATGGACGACCGCTTCTATTTTAATAATCAACGGGAATGCGAAGCATTACATCATGCCACCCATGCCACCGCCCATAGGAGCAGCTGCAGGAGCAGGAGTCTCCTCCTTCTTATCCGCAATCACACACTCTGTAGTCAAGAACATACCCGCAATAGAGGCAGCGTTCTCCAAAGCAACACGAGTTACCTTAGCCGGGTCGATCACACCAGCAGCGCACAAGTTCTCGAAGCAGTCCTTACGTGCGTTGTAACCGAAGTCACCCTTGCCCTCTTTTACCTTCTGAACGATCACGGCACCCTCCTTGCCAGCATTAGCGACAATCTGGCGCAACGGCTCCTCGATCGCACGCTTAACGATCTCGATACCTGTTGTCTCGTCCTCGTTGTCACCCTTGAAGCCTTCCAAAGCCTCGATCGCACGGATGTAAGCGACACCACCACCGGGGACTGTACCCTCTTCGATAGCTGCACGAGTTGCATGCAAAGCATCGTCCACACGATCCTTCTTCTCTTTCATCTCAACCTCTGAAGGAGCACCTACATAGAGGACAGCTACACCGCCGGCCATCTTAGCCAAACGCTCCTGCAACTTCTCCTTATCGTAGTCTGAAGTCGTATTCTCCATCTGGATCTTGATCTGACCGATACGTGCCTGGATAGCCTCTTTGTCACCCGCACCATTCACAATCGTAGTCGTGTCCTTATCTGTCGTTACCTTCTCAGCTGTACCCAACATATCCAAAGTCGTGCCTTCCAACTTCAAGCCCTTCTCCTCAGATACAACCGTACCGCCCGTCAACACTGCGATATCCTCCAACATAGCCTTGCGACGATCGCCGAAGCCCGGAGCCTTCACAGCACAAATCTTCAAGCTACCACGCAAACGGTTCACTACCAATGTAGCCAAAGCCTCGCTATCGATGTCCTCTGCGATGATCAACAACGGACGACCGCTCTGAACAACCGGCTCAAGGATAGGCAATAAATCCTTCAAAGCAGAGATCTTCTTGTCGTAAATCAAGATATAGGGATTCTCCATCTGGCACTCCATCTTCTCTGTATCCGTTACGAAATAGGGAGAGATATAACCACGGTCGAACTGCATACCCTCAACGACATCCACTGTAGTCTCAGTACCCTTAGCCTCCTCAACAGTGATGACACCCTCTTTCTTTACACGCTGCATAGCCTCAGCGATCAACTTTCCGATTGCCTCGTCGCCATTGGCAGAGATCTTCGCTACATGCTCAATCTTCTCGAACTTGTCGCCAACCTCCTCAGCCTGCTCAGCGATATTCTCAACCACCTTAGCTACAGCTTTGTCGATACCACGCTTCAAGTCCATCGGGTTCGCACCCGCAGTTACGTTTTTCAAACCTACGCCAATGATAGCTTGTGCCAAAACCGTCGCGGTCGTCGTACCATCACCTGCGTTGTCATTGGTCTTTGAGGCAACCTCCTTCACCAACTGTGCGCCCATGTTCTCGAACGGGCAAGCCAGCTCAACCTCTTTCGCAACTGTCACACCATCCTTTGTGATGTGAGGAGCACCAAACTTCTTCTCAATGATCACGTTGCGACCCTTCGGGCCCAGTGTCACCTTAACGGCATTCGCCAACTCGTCCACGCCTTTCTTCAACAGGTCGCGGGCATCCATATCATATTTAATCTCTTTTGCCATGATTGTAAGCTTTTTCTTATTTATCAGTTAAAAATGAATTAGATAATTGCTAAAACGTCAGACTGGCGCATAATCAAATATTTCTCGCCATCCAACTCGATCTCTGTGCCTGCATATTTGCCATACAAAACCGTATCGCCATTCTTCAGAACCATCTCATCGTCTTTCGTTCCGTTACCTACAGCTACAACCTCGCCCTTCAATGGTTTCTCTTTAGCTGAATCGGGAATGATGATTCCGCCTAATGTCTTCTCCTCTGCAGCAGCCGGCTTGATAAGCACTCTGTCTGCCAATGGTCTAATGTTCATTTTATTAGTATTTAATCGTTAATAATATACTTGTATTATCTATGGGCCTTCCGGCTCACACTTATTCTCTTACGAATAACGTGCCAAACGGCATCAACAGGACAATTCCGCCATTTTTACAGTCATCATCGGTCAAACAACGACAGAATGACTGACAATTTGTCCTGACCCGAGTCGAATCAAGCTTTTTTACGCACCGCACGTTTCTTGGCTGCGGCCGGCTTGTTTTCCGACTCCTCGATCAACTTCTTGCAATCGGCCAAGGTCAGCTCAGCAGGCTGTTCCACTGTTTTCGGGATACGGTAGTTCTTCTTCTTGTAGGAGATATAAGGGCCGAAACGACCATTCAGAATCTGCATATCCGGCTCCTCCTCAAAAGCCTTGATGAAATTCTTTTCATCTTTCGCTTGTTTCGCCTTGATCAAGTCAACTGCCTCCTCCAGCGTAATGGTCATTGGATCCAACTCTTTCGGGATGGAGACGAACTTGGAATTCCAACGGATAAATGGGCCAAAACGACCGATGGCAGCCACTACCGTCTTATCCTCCCAATCACCCAACGTACGAGGCAGCTCAAACAGCTTCAAAGCCTCCTCCAAGGTGATCGTCTCAATGGATTGCCCTTTACGCAAGGTCGCAAAGCGTGGTTTCTGACCTTTCCCCTCCAACTCATGCGCATCGCCAATCTGCGCCATCGGACCAAAGCGGCCAATCTTCACATATACTGGATCGCCAGTAGCCGGATCCACACCTAAAAGACGCTCTCCTAAGCGATGCTCCGTGCGAGTAGTGGCTGTAGTCTCCACGATCGGGTGGAACACCTTATAGAATTTGTCGATTGCATTTGTCCAATCCATCTCACCTTCAGCAATGGCATCAAACTCCTTCTCCACACTGGCCGTGAAATTATAATCCATCACATCAGGGAAATAGGTCATCAAGAAATCGTTTACGACCAAGCCGATATCGGTCGGCATCAATTTGCCCCGATCAGCACCGGCAGTCTCTTCCTTAACCGTCTCTTTGAGCGCTCGCTTATTCAAAGTAAGTACCTGATAACTACGCTGTACACCCTCTCGATCTCCCTTCTCCACATAGCCTCGGTTCTGAATGGTTTGAATCGTAGGGGCATACGTAGAAGGACGGCCAATACCCAACTCTTCCAACCGACGGACTAAGCTGGCCTCGGTATAGCGTGGGGGGCGTTGTGTAAAACGCTCTGTTGCCGTAATTTCCTTATAACTCAATTGATCCTTCAAACAGACAGACGGCAGAAGGCCATTCTCTGATTCCTTCTCATTCTCGTCGTCAAAGCTCTCTCGATATACCTGCAAGAAGCCATCGAAAACAATTACTTCACCTGTTGCCACAAATTTCTCAGTCGATCCACTGACACTGATAGAGATAGTAGTGCGCTCCAACTCAGCATCTGCCATCTGACAAGCGATGGCCCGTTTACGAATCAACTCATAGAGACGCTTCTCTTGTGCAGTACCCTCAATCTCTTCATGACTGATATAGGTAGGACGAATCGCCTCATGCGCCTCTTGCGCTCCTTTGCTCTTGGTATGATAACGGCGGAACTGATAGTAACGCTCTCCAAAAGTGCCTAAAATGGTCTCCTTGGCAGTTCCTAACGCCAAGTCGCTCAAATTGACAGAGTCGGTACGCATATAGGTGATGAATCCAGACTCATACAGCCGCTGTGCGATCATCATCGTCTGCGAGACAGAGAAACCCAATTTGCGTGCAGCCTCCTGTTGCAACGTAGAGGTGGTAAAAGGAGGCGCAGGCGACTTCTTGACCGGTTTTTTAGAAATGTCATCAATCGTGAACGTGGCGTTTTGGCAGTTCTTCAGGAAAGCACGTGCCTCCTCCAACGTTTTCAAGCGGTGAGTCAGCTCTGCCTTCAACAGGGTTTTCCCATCCGGCAAGATGAAATTAGCGACTACTCGATAAGCGGGTTCCGACACGAAATGGTTGATCTCACGCTCTCGCTCCACAATCAAGCGCACAGCGACAGACTGCACACGGCCCGCGGAAAGAGAGGGCTTCACCCTACGCCACAGCACGGGCGAGAGCTCAAAACCCACGATGCGATCTAACACTCGACGCGCCTGCTGCGCATTCACCAAATTGATATCAATGGAACGGGGTGTCTCAATCGCATGCAAGATAGCATTCTTAGTAATCTCGTGGAATACAATGCGCTTGGTATACTTAGGATCTAAATTTAGCACCTCCGACAAATGCCAGGAAATAGCTTCTCCCTCACGGTCTTCATCGGATGCCAACCAGACCATTTCCGCATTCTTCGCTTCTGCCTTCAACTCACTGACCAGTTTCTTCTTGTCAGCAGGTATGGTATATTCTGGCGCATAATTATGTTCAATATCTATACTAAACTCCTTGGCTTTCAGATCTCGAATGTGTCCATAGCTCGACATTACCTTATAGTCTGCCCCAAGAAATTTCTCAATAGTTTTGGCTTTCGCCGGAGACTCCACTATTACCAGATTCTTTTGCATAATCAATCATCGCTTTTTTGAAATTGGCTGCAAACATACACAAATAATTCACATCCACGACGAAGAGGTATTGAAAAAAACACGTTTTTCATGCAGATAAACCCCGATGAGCGCTTGATTCTCAGATTCTGTTCGTATCTTCGCCGGTCGAAAACGAACCTAAAAGATGAGAGATGGAGCAAATTAAACAATGGATTCAAGCGGGAAAAAGCGAGGAGGCGATCCATTTTCTTAATGAGCATCTGGCTGCACACCCCACTGATGACGAGGCTTGGTATTTACGAGGAAAGGCCTACTACAAAATGGGAGAGACCCGGTTGGCCCTCAACGACTACTTGGAGGCCATTGCCCTCAATCCGGAGAGTCCCGCACAACAAGCCTACAACATGGCTATTCGCATTCTTGACTTCTACAACAAGGATATGTACAACCAGTAAAGAAGAGGGCGTTAACTGTTAACCCGTAACCCCATGAATTTTCGCCTCTCCGCTTGCGAGTTGAAGCATATAGATAGGTTATACCTATATTATATATTAATTAGTATATATAATAATATTATTATATTATATATTTAATATAATCTTTATACAATAAAGAAAGAGAAGAGATGTAAAAGCAAAAAATTTCGCAGTTACGCGTTACGAGTTAACACTTTTCCCTACGAGGCCTGAAAACTTATATCATCATGCCATCCCAACGGCACAAAATAAACCGGCTCAAAACCCTCCATGAGCCCGCTCAATAGCTCATTTGAACCGACTCGATGAGCCAACCATGCTCAACAGTACGCTCAACTTCGATTTAGGCGGAAAGTGGCTTCAAAAAAACGATAATTCAAAAGGGAAAATGACAACTCAGCCTGTTTTTTTCGTACTTTTGTGCCTGCGAGACCTCATTAAAGAGTCTTTATACTGAAAAGCACATGAAACGAGCGGTGTTCATCTTATTTCTTCTCACGCTTTACAGCGGCATCCTTGGAACTTTCACTTCGGTGAAGGGCGCGCCCTCGTTGCATAAATTAGACCTAAGCGAGCTTTCCAACAACGCCGTGATCTGCATGCACCAGGATCCGCAAGGCTACTTATGGATTGGCACCTACGATGGCTTGAACCTCTATAACGGGAAAGACATCTATGTTTATCGCTTCGAATTAAACTACAAGAATTCTCTGTGCAGCAACATCATCCTACGTATTGCAGATGCAGAGCCTGGCTATCTATGGATTTCAACCTCGCTGGGTTTCAATAAATTCTCTTTGAAGGAACGACGGGTAACGGCGGCATTCCCCGGATATATCGACTGCACGCTCATGGCGACCAATCGCCAAGGCGCAATGCTGGCTATCTGCCGGGAAGACCAGATCACCTGTTATGATCCCACAAACAGACAGCTCAAAGATTTGCCGCTCTACGGGGTCTCGCCACAACAGGTCGCAGCCCTGTATGACAACGAAGATGGCAGTTTCAACCTGCTTTTAACCTTTGGAGGCATCATGCGGTTAACTCCTCAATCTGATGAGACAGGGTGCACACTAAAGATAGAGAGATTTCCTTTCCATGAGCAGGGATTGCGTATCGCTTTCCGTGAGGATTCCACGCTTTTTATCGTGGATGGAGAGGAGCAACTCTACCGCAGCTCCCTCGACGGAAAAGAGAAAACCTGGCTGGCCGATCTCAGGGGCCTATGGGATAAATATGGAGATATCGTACGCATCTCGACCTTCCAGTCCTCAGTTTATGTGGCTTTTCGCTGGGGCAAGATCGTGGATATCCAACAACCGGCAGAACCGATGGATGCCGGGTTAGGCATATTCTGGAGCATGGTCGATCAACAACAGGAAATTTATTGGATTGGCACGGATGGCCAAGGCATCCAGATGATCTACGACAAGCCTGCCCGCTTTGGCAGCATCCTACAGAGCAACTTGCCCATTCCCTTGCATAATCCCATCCGGTCGTTACTGACGGACAGGGAGGGATCCTTATGGTTTGGCACAAAAGGAGATGGTATTGTGCGTATCGAGCACTATGAGCGTTATGCAGACCAGCCCATCCCAGCCTCCGCAGTCACTCAATTCACTACGGCTGATGGCCTGACGCACGACCGGGTCTATTGCTTTAAAGAGAGTCGTTTCCATCCTTATATCTGGATTGGCACAGAGGAGCCGGGTTTTTGCTACTTCGCACGTAAAACGCAACGGATCTATCAGCCCAAGCAACCGAAAGGGAGTATTTCAATCGCTAACATCCACCGTATCATCGAGTTAAACGACAGTACACTGTGGCTCTCCTCCACAACCAACGGCCTCTATGAAGTCACCTTGCGCATCGCAGACGGCCAACCGGAGATCACCTCCCTGCAGACGGTCTCTTTCCACAAAGACGCCAACCCCTGCAACGAGATACAAGACATGGTGCAGATGAACGACTCCATCTTCCTGTTGGGCAGTCGAAGAGGCTATGGACTCATCAGCTACAACCTAAACAGCGGGAAATATACCTTCTTGCAAGAGATCAACAGCGAGCATTTGGCCATTGGCGATATTCTTTCTGTTAAACTTGCCACAGACAACACCCTGCTCATCGGGAGTAGCTCAGGACTTTTGAAAGCAAGCTATCAGGGAAAACAGCTTCAGATTTATCCCGTGGAGCACAATCGCCGTGAGATCAGTACTATGATTCATGGCATCTTGCAGGAGTCGAACGGTCCTGTTTGGTTAAGCACGAACAAAGGATTGGCCAAATACAATCCGGTCAATCAACTGATCTCCACCTATCAAATACCGGCTTTGACCATGGAGGAATTTAGCGACGATGCCTATTGGGAATGCCCCTACAGCGGCAGGCTCTTCTTTGGAGGGGTAAACGGCTTAATGTGGGTCAATCCGCAAACCGAAAAAGCTCCCGACAAACCGACTCAATTGGCGCTCTTCGAGGTGCGTATGGACAATCAAGTGATTCCTTTAAACAAGGAGCTAAGCCAACGAGGGATTACTGTGCCCAGCGATGTGCAAATGCTGACGCTGACCATGGCCGTTCCCGACTACATCCACCGGGAGGAAGGTGCCTTCTCCTTTCAATTAGAGGGATTTGACAATTTTTGGTATGACCTGCAACGCAACAACAAGATTGAGTTAAGCAACCTGCCATCGGGCCACTACCTGCTACACGTGCGTTATCGGACAGACGTCAGCGAGGCGAGCATCCAGGAGCTGACCCTCCCAATCCATGCGCTACCGCCCTTCTATCGAAGCACGTTAGCCATCATCGGTTATGTGGTGATCAGCCTGTTGCTCATTGGCCTTTGCTTTTTCTTAATCAGGCGACGGTATCGCCAGAAGCAGATTGCCTTGGCGCATCAACTGCGTGAGGAGCAAAAGGAGAAGCTCTACAAAGCGAAGCTGAACTTCTTCACGCACATCACGCATGAACTTTGCTCCCCACTAACATTGATCAATGGAGTGGACAACTATATCCACCGTTATGCCAACGAGCAACAGCATCCAGAGTTGCAGAAATACAGCGCAGTGCTTCGAGACAATGTGGCAGAGTTGAACGAGCTGATCCAAGAGATCTTGGATTTCCGCAAGGCGGAAGACGAAGGGTTTAGCCAGGCGCAAATCCAACCCGTTTCCATCTCTCAGCTCCTACAGAAGCAATACCAATGGTTCCAATCGTTGGCCGAACAACAGCAGGTCCAATTTACACTCAACCAACCGGAAGCATTGCTATGGCCAACTGATCCTCTCTATTTCAAGAAAATCGTCACGAATCTCCTCTCTAATGCTTTCAAATACAGCCATCGTGGAGGAAAAGTGCAAGTTAAGGTGGAACTACGAGACGAACACCTATGGTTAAGCGTCTATAATACGGGGCAAGGCATACGACAAACCGATCGAAAAAACCTGTTCAATCGATACAGCATCATTGGCTCTTTAGAGGGTGAGCAGCAATCGGGAACCGCCCGACATGGGTTGGGGCTGTTCATCTGCCACAGTTTGGTGCAGACTCTGAGTGGGCAGATTGAAGTACGAAGTGAGGAGGGGGCGTATGCGGAGTTCATCGTCCGCCTGCCGATGTTAACCGTTACCCAAGAAACGTCGAAATTTCTCCCATCCACAACAGATCCGAATCCAGCGTCATTGGAACGCCATGAGATGGCCGTGCCCAAGGGACATCATCCAGCCAAGCATGATCCCTCCAAACCGCTGATCTTAGTGGTGGATGATCACAAAGACATCGTCTGGCTAATGACCCAGGCTCTTTCAGACGCATATCAGGTGGCGCAAGCCTTCACTGGAGAAGAGGCGCTGGAGCTGATCCACAAGCAAACGCCCAACCTGATCATCACCGACCTGATGATGCCCGGCATCAATGGCTTAGAACTAATCGATCAGTTGAAGGAGGATCGATTCACCAAACATATTCCATTGATTATTGTCTCCGCTAAAATTTCAGAGAAAGAACAGGCGGAAGGATTGCAACGAGGGGCCAATGCCTATCTGACAAAACCGTTCTCACCCGAAGTGTTGCATTCGGTGGTTGATCGCCTCATGCAAAACCAGCAAGAGATGAAGGACTACTTCTACTCTCCAGAAAGTGCATACCAAGTCAATGAGGGTCAATTGTTGCACCAAGAAGACAAGGCCTTCATCGAATCGGTCAATGACTTGGTGAAGCAACACATCAAGGAGGAAGGATTCGGGCCGGATTGGATTGCCAACGAACTGCACATGAGCAGTCGCATGTTCTCGCGCCGATTCAAGCGGATTACTGGTACAACGCCGAGCGATTTCATCAAAGCCTATCGCTTTAATTACGCTGCACAGCTGTTAGTAAACACCAATATGAGCGTGCAAGAAATCATCTTCGAAGTGGGAGTAAGCAGCAAATCCTATTTCTATCGAGAATTTGCCCGCAAATTCAACCTTACCCCAAGTGATTACCGCCTTAAAGCGGCAACAGACTCATCAACAGCGTGATTTTCAATTCAACAAAAGAGTACACTATATTGACTGTGGTAAATAAAGGCACCTTTTATGCTAAATAAGGCACTCAAAAAGCCTGCTGAATAATCTAATTTTGCAACCGCAAAAAAGAAATAATAACAATGTACTCAACAAAAATCATTGGTGGCGTTCTCTTATGGTTCTGCGCGGCACTTCATTTGGCCGCACAATCAACCATTGACCGGGTCAATCCGATCATCGGGACAAATGGCATGGGGCATACGTTCCCCGGTGCCTGTCAACCTTTCGGCCTCATCCAATTGAGTCCGGACACCGATACGATTCCCCACAATATAGATGGAAAATACCAACCCGGTGTCTATGCCTACTGTGCCGGCTACCAATATAAAGATAGCAGTATTGTCGGATTTAGTCACACCCATTTTAGCGGTACGGGCCACTCTGATTTAGGAGATCTGCTGATTATGCCGACAGTCGGCACCTTGCAATTAAACCCCGGAACAGCCGACAATCCCGACGGGGGTTATCGCTCTCGCTACGCACACGAAACAGAGACAGCGAAACCGGGCTATTACGAGGTGACCTTGGCCGATTACGGCATCAAGGCCCAATTGACCACTACGCAACGTGTAGGTGTACATAAATATACCTATCCTAAGCAAAGTGACAAACAGCACCTCATTCTTGATTTGATTCATGGCATCTATAATTATGATGGGAAGGTGTTGTGGACACAACTTCGTGTGGAGAACGACACACTATTGACCGGTTACCGCATTACGAACGGCTGGGCAAGAGTCAATTACACCTACTTTGCCATCAGTTTCTCCAAACCCATTCAGCAATATGGTTGTGTGGAGAAAGGGAAAGTGGATTACAAAGGGGGCTATGGAAAATTCGATATGACCCATAACTTTCCCGACATGGGCGGACGAAAGTTAGTAACCTATTTCGATTTCGACCCAAAAGCGGGCAGCGAGTTAGAGGTGAAGGTAGCTTTGTCAGGTGTAAGCACTGCCGGTGCCTTGAAGAACTTGCAGGCCGAGGCCGCCTCCTTCTCTTTCGATCAATTGGCGGCCCAAGCAGCCAAACGCTGGGAGCAAGCGCTTTCTGCGATCGACGCAAAAGGAAGTGACGATCAGTTAGCGATGCTTTACACTTCGCTCTACCACACCATGATCAACCCCTGCGTCTATATGGATGTGGATGGTCAGTACAGAGGCTTGGATCACAACATCCATCAGGCCGACGGGTTTACCAACTACACTGTCTTCTCGGTGTGGGACACCTATCGGGCGTTGCATCCGCTGTTCAACCTCATCAATCGCCAAGTCAATACCGACATCGCACAAAGCATGTTGCAACATTGCGCACAAAGCGTGCACCACGCCCTACCCATCTGGAGCCACATGGCCAATGAGAACTGGTGCATGATCGGGTATCATTCGGTTTCCGTCTTGGCGGACGCAATTGCCAAAGGGCTTCCCATCGACAAGGAAAAAGCCTTGCAGGCGATGATCAGCAGCTCGACGATACCTTATTATGAAGGGACAAAAGAGTACATGGAGAAGGGTTATGTGCCCTTGGAGCGAAGTGGAAGTGCCGGCTCATTGACCTTGGAATATGCCTATGACGATTGGACGATCTATCAAACCGCCCTTCGCTGCGGAAATGAGAAGGTAGCCAACCGCTACAAGCAACGGGCAGCCAATTATACCCACGTGTTTGATCCGGCTATTGGATATGCACGCCCCCGGAACAATAAGGGTGCGTTCAAGACTCCGTTTAGTTTGTTAAGTACCCATGGAGAAGGCTTTATCGAGGGCAATGCGCTTAATTACTCCTTCTATGTTCCGCAAGATGTCAACGGACTGATGCAAATGATGGGTGGGGAAGCCTCGTTTATTGCCAAATTGGATTCACTCTTCACCATGCATCTTCCAGACGCATTCTTCGCCGAGACAGAAGATGTGACAAAGGAGGGGCTGTTAGGCGGCTATGTGCAAGGTAACGAGCCGAGCCATCACATTCCGTTCCTCTATGCGTGGACCTCTCAGCCTTGGAAAACGCAATACTGGCAGCGAGAGATTATGAACAAAATGTATCGCAACAATATTGATGGCTTGTGCGGCAACGACGATTGCGGTCAGATGTCGGCTTGGTATATTTTCTCAGCGATGGGTTTTTATCCGGTTTGTCCGGGCACAGATCAATATGTATTGGGAGCTCCCTATCTGCCTTACCTCAAAATCTCCTTAGAGAATGGAAAAGATTTTGAGATCCGGGCGGAAAAAGTGAGCGACAAGAATAGATATGTGAAATCCGTGCGCTTGAACGGAAAAATTCACACCAAAGGTTACATCACCCAAGAGGAAATTATGCAAGGTGGCGTTCTGAGCTTTGAGATGACTGCTAAACCCAACAAAAACAGGCAGTTCTGCGGCTCAGACAAGCCATATTCGATGAACAATTAAGTTAAGATGAACACATATAATCACATCCAACCTTAAATCTTTTCAACAACTGACTCAATTCAAAAAAAGCACGCAGCGAATGCGCGCTTTTTTGCTTTTTTATTTGCTCAATTCAAAAACAAGCTATATATTTGCACTCAGAAAAATTTTCATAGTTAAGGTTTTGGTAATTGAATGCGGGATAGTCGGGAGACTGAGCCCGCATTCCTGTTTTTATACCCTCAGTTAATAGAGCATCAAGCCAGCCATACCGGCCAAAACAATCATCAAGATCGGATGAATCTTGAATTTCCAAGTCAAGCCAAAGGCAACCGCAAAGATCAAATAACTTTTGTAGTCAATAAAATTCTCCTCGTTCATGAGCAACAAGGCAGCTGCAGCGATCAAGCCTACTGTAGCGGGGCGCAATCCTAAAAAGGCTGACTCTACATACTTATTATGACGGAATTTCGCAAAGGCATACGAAATCAATAGCACCAACAAAAAAGAGGGCAAGCAAACCGAAAAAGTGGTCAGGCAGGAACCTAAGACACTGATCGGCATAGAATAACCCGCATTATGAATCGCTGTATAACCAATGTAAGTCGCACTATTGATACCAATCGGGCCGGGAGTCATCTGCGAAATTGCCACAATATCCGTGAACTCCTGCAAGGAGATCCAACCATAACGATCCACCACATCCACCTGAATCAACGAAAGCATGGCGTAGCCTCCACCAAATCCTAAAATACCAATCTTCAGATAGACCAGACACAATTCTAACCAAATCATACCTCTTTTTGCTTATTCAATCCATAAAATAATCCACCCACAATCGCCGCTAAAATGATCCAAGCCGGAGACACACCGCCTAACCAAATCAATAAAGCCGCACCCACCGGAATGATCAGTTGCTTGTAAGAAAGCTTGATCGAACGAGCGGTCGTCAAACAGGGCACAGCGATCAAGGCCACTACCGCAGGCCGCAATCCCTTGAAAGCCTTCTCTACCCAGACATTGTCTTTCACCTGCGTAAAACACAACGCAATCAGCAGAATGATCATGAAAGAGGGCAAAATCGTCCCCAACGCACAAATACAACCGCCCAACTTCTTTTTGAGGCGATAACCCACAAAGATAGATATGTTCACCGCAAAGATACCGGGTAAGGATTGCGCCACAGCAAAAATATCAACGAACTCCTCCTTGCTCATCCAACCCCGGTCAACCACCTCACGCTGGATCAAGGGCAGCATCGCATAACCACCTCCGATCGTAAACATACCAATCTTCATGAACGTAAGAAACAACGTCCAATACATAGCACTATACTTATTAATTAAAGATTTAACCTACATAAACCTGTATTCCCTATCGCTTCAGCAACCGATTATATTGCTCTTTGGAATTGATAATCTCCAAGGCTTTCAGATAGCTGGGATTATCCTCGTTGATAATCTGGAAATATTGTGCCATATCAAACAGATCACGAGCGATCAATGCCTTCACCTGCAAAGCAATCAGTGCCTTTGAACGCGCATACTCCGACTCGTCAAACTTGATTTGCTCCTGCTCCCCCAGCTGAATCAGCTCTTGCAAAAGCGCCTCGTCCACAACAAAGGCCTGTTTATAAGCAGCAAAGGTTGGATAGGCCATTTTCAGCTCCGCACGATGACGATCAATATAATTCATAGCCAACCGATTCACCATACCCGAAGCTACTAACTTCCGGTGATAATCCGTATAACGGGTCGTATCAACAGGAATAAACACATCCGGCATGATGCCACCGCCGCCATACACCGTTCGCTCGGTGACCAAGGTCTGATACTTCATAGAGTCGGGGAAATGAATGCTGTCTGCCGTCATCAACTCCCCACGATTATACCGATCGATCAGGTCATGGTGATAGGCATCCAAATTGCCCTGCTCATAAGGCTTCTGGATGCAACGGCCCGTCGGCGTGTAATAGCGAGAAACCGTCAAACGAATCATGGAACCATCCGGCAGCGGAATCGGTTTCTGCACCAATCCCTTGCCAAACGTGCGACGACCGATCACGACACCTCTATCCCAATCCTGCACGGCTCCGGTGACAATCTCACTGGCAGAAGCAGACGACTCATCCACCAAGATGACCAATCGTCCCTCTTGGAACTGTCCGCGCGCTGTAGAGTGAGCCTCCTCACGAGGTTGTTTACTGCCTTTTGTATAGACAATCAAACGCTGTTTCTCCAAGAACTCATCGGCTAACTCGATCGCAATATTGAGATAACCACCGCCATTTCCTTGCAAATCAAGAATCAACTGCTTCATTCCCTCCTTGCGTAATTTCTCCAAGGCTTCCCGAAACTCATTCGCCGAAGAGGCCGCAAAACGGTTCAGCTTAATATAACCCGTATGTTTATCCGCCATATAAGCCGCATCCAAGCTATACATGGGGATCTTTCCTCGGATAATGCGAAACTCCATCAAGTCGGGATTCTCTCCTCGCTTCACCTTCACACGCACCTCCGTGCCTTTAGGGCTGCGCAGCCGTTTCATCACCTCCGTGGTTTTCATCTTCACACCAGCAATCAACGTGTCATCCACCTCAACGATACGATCGCCTGCCATCAGACCCACTTTCTCAGAAGGGCCTCCCGGAATGACCTGAATCACATACACCGTATCGGTCAGCATATTAAATTGAATGCCGATGCCATCAAAATTGCCTTGCAACGGCTCGGTCATTTCCTTGGTTTCCTCCGGATCCATATAGGTAGAGTGCGGATCCAACTTTTCCAGCATCCCCACAATCGCATCTTCTACCAGTTTCGTCTCGCTGGTGGAATCGACATATAAATTAGAAATGGCAAACAGGGCCAATTGCAACTTGCGCGCGTCCACACTGGCTTGTTGCGCCATCGAACAAATCACTACGCTCCAACTAATCAAACAACTCAAAACAATCTTTCTCATTACTTTTCTTTTACTATATCAATACAACTGTGTCTCTTTCGGGACAAATGCGGAGACATCTCTCCCGAAATGAAGCAATTCACGTACCACACTGGAACTAATATGGGCATACGCCGGCTCTGTAAAGAGCAGCAGGGTCTCTATGCCTGTCAACTGTCGATTGACATCGGCAATCGACTTCTCATACTCAAAATCAATCACCGAACGCACACCGCGCAAGATGAAGCTGGCTCCCTCCTGTTGCGCTACATCCACGGTCAAGCCGGAGTAGGTAATCACCTTGACCCTCGGTTCATCGGCATAAAGGCGTTGAATAGCCGACACCCGTTGCTCCAACGTATAATAGGTTTGCTTCTTCTCATTGATTCCGATCGCAATGACCACCGCATCCGCACAGGTCAAAACCCGCTCCACCAACGATTGATGCCCCAACGTAAAGGGATCAAAGGTGCCGGGGAAGAGGGCGATCCGTCTTTGTTCAGCTGACCACATCTTCTTCTACCACTAAGTTTTCGATAATAAAATTCTGCCGTTCCATGGTGTTCTTACCCATATAAAACTCCAGCATATCCTTCACTAAATCCTCTTTCTTCATGGTGACCGGATCCAAACGCATATCCTTCCCGATGAAATGCTTGAACTCATCCGGCGAGATCTCGCCCAAACCTTTGAAGCGGGTGATTTCCGGATTCTTTCCCGCCGCCTCAATCGCCGCCAGACGCTCCTCCTCGGAATAGCAATACCACGTCTGCTGCCGGTTGCGCACACGGAAAAGGGGCGTCTGCAGGATATAGACATGATTCCGCTTGATCAGGTCGGGGAAGAACTGCAAGAAGAAGGTGATCAACAGCAGGCGGATATGCATACCATCCACATCGGCATCCGTCGCGATAATCACTTTATTATACCGCAAACCATCCAACCCATCCTCAATATTCAACGCGGCTTGCAGCAGATTGAACTCCTCGTTCTCATACACGATCTTCTTGGTTAATCCATAACTATTCAACGGCTTACCGCGCAAACTGAATACAGCCTGGAAATTGGGGTTACGGCTCTTCGTGATGGAGCCACTGGCCGAATCTCCCTCCGTGATGAAGATGCTGCTCTCCTCCAACATATCTCCCTTGGCATCGTTGAGATGGATGCGGCAATCGCGCAACTTCCGGTTATGCAGATTGGCCTTCTTGGCACGCTCACGCGCCAACTTCGTCACGCCGGCAATCGCCTTACGTTCCTTCTCCGACTCTAAAATCTTCTTCAGTAGTGCGTCAGCAATCTCCAAGTGTTTATGCAGGTAATTGTCCAGATCATTCTTGATGAAGTCGCCAATGAACTTCGCCACGGTCGGGCCATCGGGTCCCATATCTTTCGAGCCTAACTTCGTCTTCGTCTGGCTCTCAAACACCGGCTCCTCCACCTTGATGCTGATCGCCGCCACGATGCCGGCACGAATATCCGAATACTCGAAGTTTTTATTGTAATACTCCTTGATCACTCGCCCGACAGACTCCTTAAAGGCCGACAAATGCGTACCTCCTTGCGTCGTATGCTGGCCATTCACGAAGGAATAATACTCCTCGCCATATTGGTTGCTATGCGTGATGACCACCTCAATGTCGTCGCCCTTGAGATGAATGATCGGGTACAAGGGGTCGGTCGTCATATTCTCGTTCAGCAAATCGACCAAGCCATTCCGAGAATAAAACTTTCGACCATTATATAAGATAGTCAAGCCGGAATTGAGGAATACATAATTCTTGAGCAACGCCTCCACATACTCCTCTTTATAGGCATAATTCTTGAAGATCTCCTTGTCGGGGATGAAATAAACCGACGTGCCGTTCGCCTCCTCAGAGGGCTGAATCTCCGCCTCCTCGGTGATCACCGCCTTGCTGTATTCCACCCGCTTGCACTCGCCATCCCGATAGCTGGTGATCAGGAAGTAGCTGCTCAACGCATTCACCGCCTTGATGCCGACACCATTCAAGCCTACCGATTTCTTAAAGGCTTTGCTATCATACTTGGCGCCGGTATTCATCTTGCTGGAGACATCGACCACCTTGCCCAAGGGAACGCCACGACCATAGTCGCGCACGGCCACGGTTCCCTCCTCAATCGTCACCTCGATGGTCTTGCCAAACCCCATCATGTACTCATCAATGGAGTTGTCCAGCACCTCTTTCAGCAACACATAGATTCCATCATCCGCATAACTGCCGTCGCCCAGCTTTCCAATGTACATACCCGGACGCCGACGGATATGCTCCATCCAATCTAATGTCTTGATATCTTCATCGTTGTAATCAGCCGATGGGAGTATCGGTGTGTGTTGCTCTTCCATATCTATTATAATGTTTTGATGAATGCTCTTCTGGTCTTATGATGCTCGCGCTTGAAATAATCCCACTGCGCCTGTACCGCATTGTTGGTCTCCAACTCCGGATTGCTCTCGGCATACACCGCGCCCACGCTGCGATAAACCGGGATCAGGTCGTTAAACAACAGGGCATTGACACCCTTGTTCTGATACTCAGGCAAGACACCGGTCAAATAAAGATCCACGATTTTCGGCTTGCTCTTCAAGGCTTTCAAGAGATGGAGCCATCCAAAAGGCAGCAACCGACCGTTCGCTTTCTGCATCGCCTTCGACAAGCTGGGCAAAGAGATGCCAAAGCCGATCACGGCGTTATCCGCCTCGCGCACGATGATGGTCACCAAGTCGAAGCGCAACATCGGGATGTACATGTTTATGTAGTAATCAATTTGCTTCTCGGTCAGCGGAGCGAAGCCATATAAGGGGGCGTAAGCCTCGTTCAAGGTATGGAAAAGGGGACGCGCATAGGGCATGATCTCCTTCGCCGACTTAAATTTCATCACCTTCAAGCCATATTTCTTCTTCACGATCTCGCCGATGCGCAAATGCTTCTCGGGCACGCCATCCGGAACATAGATCTTAAACTCATGCCAATCCTTATCCTTGACATAACCCATGCGCTCCATCTGCTTCGGGTAATAAGGGTAGTTATAGATCGTCGCCATCGTTCCCAATTGATCGAAACCCTCGATCAGCATACCCTCATGATCCATATCGGTGAAACCCATCGGGCCGACCAGCTCTTTCAGCCCTTTCGACCGGGCCCATTGCTCAACCGCACCAAACAGGGCATCCGCCACCTCATCGTCGTCGATAAAATCCACGAAGCCAAAGCGTGCCCGCTGTTGCTGCCAGATCTCATTGCTCGGACGATTGACGATGCCGGCGATGCGTCCCGCCACTTTTCCATCTTTATAGGCTAAATAGTAAACCGAATCGCAGACCTCGAACGCCGGATTCTTTTTTGGATCCAACGTCATCATCTCCTCGTCGATTAGCCCGGGTACATGATAGGGGTTACCCGCATACAGGTCGATATTGAACTTTACGAATTTTCTCAAATCCTTCTTGGTGGTAACTTCTCTTATTTCTACGCTCATCTGTCCTTCTATTTTTTTGAGGAGCAAAGATAAGCATTCCTTTCCAACTTCTTCTCTTGACGCAGAGAAAATCCCCAAGAAGTGCCGGACGCGTTGCAGACGGCACTCCAAATCCCCAAGAAGTCCTGTCGATGCAGTCGTTTCCCACCAAAAACTTTTTTTTCATACGACCGTATCAAACAAATATCTACCTTTGTCTGTTGAGAGGGCAGAAAGCCTTTCATTAATACGTATTAAATTATGGCAAAGCATAAGTCAACCAAAGAGGAAAGCAAAAGCAAAAAGAAAACAAGAGAGGGCAGACGCCTCAAAAAAGGAGAGATGATAGAGGCTATCCTGACTGTTTTCCAGGCCGCCCCGAAAGAACCTTTCAATTACAAGCAAATCAGCAAAGTCATTGGCGCCACCAATGAGGTGCAGAAGCTGCAAGTGGTGGATATTCTCTATGATCTGGCGGCAGAGGATGTCATCAGCGAGGTGGATCGCGGGCGTTATCGCCTGAATGGATTGGGCACGATCGCGGTCGGCACCTTCTCGCGCCGCAGCAACGGCAAAAACTCTTTCACCCCCGAAGATGGCGGCTCACCGATCTTCATCGCCGAGCGCAACTCCGGCCATGCGATGGATGGCGACAAAGTGCGGGTGCAACTCTTCGCCAAGCGCAAGGGAGCGGAGCCTGAGGGCGAGGTGGTCGAGGTGCTGGAGAGCAAAGAGCGCCTTTTCGTAGGCAAACTGCAGGTGATGAAAGGCTTCGCGTTCTTAGTCACCGAGAATAAGACCTTGGCAAACGATATTTTCATTCCCAAAGACAAGCTGAAAGGGGGCAAGAATGGCGACAAAGCCGTGGTGCGCATCGTGGAGTGGCCGAAAGAGGCGAAAAACCCGATGGGCGAAGTGCTGGACATCTTGGGCTCTGCCGGACAGAACGACGCGGAAATGCACGCCATCTTGGCGGAGTTTGGCCTCCCCTATAAGTATCCGCAGGCGGTGGAGAGAGCTGCCGATAAAATCTCCGATCAAATCACGGCGGAAGAGATCGCCAAGCGAGAGGATTTCAGAGGCATCACCACCTTCACCATCGACCCGAAAGACGCAAAGGATTTCGACGACGCACTGTCGGCCCGTCGGTTAGAGAATGGCCATTGGGAAGTGGGCGTACACATTGCTGACGTGACGCATTATGTCAAGCCCGAGAGCCTGATCGATCGCGAGGCTTTCAATCGAGCCACCTCCGTCTATTTGGTGGATCGCACCATCCCGATGCTCCCCGAGCGGCTGTGCAATCAGCTTTGCTCCTTGCGGCCGAACGAGGAGAAGCTCTGTTTCTCGGCCATTTTCGAGTTGAACAGCCATGCCGAGGTGGTGAGATCGCACATTGCCCGCACAGTCATCAAAAGCGATCGCCGTTTTACCTACGAGGAGGCGCAACAGGTGATCGAGACGGGCGAGGGTGACTATAAAGAGGAATTGCTGGCGTTAAACGGGTTAGCGCAACAACTGCGCGAGCGTCGCTTCAAGCAGGGAGCGATCAATTTCGACCGGTATGAGGTGAAGTTTGAGATTGATGAGCAGGGCAAGCCGCTCAGCGTCTATTTCAAGGTGGCCAAGGAGGCGAACAAGCTGGTCGAGGAGTTCATGCTCTTGGCCAACCGGACCGTGGCAGAGTTTGTAGGCTGTCCTCCCAAGGGGAAAAAGCCCAAGACCTTCGTCTATCGTATCCATGAGTTGCCCGATCCAGACAAGATGGAGAATTTCGCCCAGTTCATCCGGCGCTTCGGTTACAAGGTCAAGACCAGCGGTAGCAAGGTCGAGGTATCGAAAGGCATCAATAGTTTGTTGGACAAGGTGCAAGGCCGTCCGGAAGAGAACTTGATCGAGACCGTTGCGATCCGATCCATGCAAAAAGCCCGTTACTCCACGGAGAACATCGGCCATTATGGATTGGCCTTCGACTATTATACGCATTTCACCTCGCCTATCCGTCGCTACCCCGACATGATGGTGCATCGGTTGTTGGAGCATTATTTAGCTGGAGGACGCACGGTGACGCAGAAGAAATATGAGGCGATGTGCGATCATTGCTCCAGCATGGAGCAGGTGGCAGCCAACGCGGAGCGATCTTCCATCAAATATAAACAGGTTGAGTTCATGCAAGACAAGTTGGGTCAGGTCTTCGACGGCGTGATCTCAGGAGTCACCGAATGGGGACTTTATGTGGAGCTCAATGAGAATAAATGCGAGGGCTTGGTGCCCATCCGAGATTTGGATGATGACTATTACGAGTTTGATGAGAAGAACTATTGCTTGATTGGCCGCCGGAAGAAACGACAATATCGCTTAGGCGACCCGATCTCCATCAAGGTGGCACAGGCAAATTTGGATCGCAAACAGCTCGATTATCAATTAGTGGAATAAAAGCAACCACCGAAGGTTATGCGGAATAGGTCTGGAACCACCGCATAACCTTCTCGCTATAAGTCTTTGAGATGGGGATATCGGGCACCCGCTCGATCCCTAACTCAAGGAAAATCCCCTCCTTCTCCCGACGAATCACTTTCACTTGCTCAAAATTGACCATATAGGAGCGATGACAACGCAGCACATTCGTGTCCGCGAAGTGTTCTTCCATCGCCTTCAAGGAGTTGCGCAGGAGGAATTTGGTCAATTGCCCTTTGCTCAGATACCAGATGCAGACATAATTATCCGCCGACTCCAAATAGAGCAATTCGCTTCGCTTCACTGACAGGCGAAGCTCTTGTTTCTCATCATAGAATGAAAAAACGCTTTGCCGAGCTATGACCTCCTCTTGATGCTCTTCCAACAGCAACAATCGCCGCTCTTTATCTTTATAGGAAAAGTAAAAATGCAACACTGAATAGGGCAGCAGCAACACCAAACTGGTGTTGATGGTAGAGGTCTCAAACACATCCATATATTCCCTTTCCGGATTAAGCACCAATGTATAAATCGTATAGAACAACGACATGAAGAAGATCTCTAACAGGATCCAAATCGAATAGTTTCCCACAGAGATGGCGTGTCGTTTCCCCCAGTGGAACATGATGATACGACTCAACACCACCACCAAGACACCCGTCAGGATGATTAAGCTGGAGAAGACAAAGAACTTAAACTCCGAAATATCATACCAAGAAGAGGAGCTGAAGGGCTTATAGATATTGATAAAGACCAACGCAAAAAAGGCTGTCCACAAAATAAGTTGCACGATATGCTGCTTATCGTAGATATAAGATGGTATATTTTTATCCCACATGCCCATTGATAAATCTCCTTTTGACGCATTAATCGGCTGCAAAAATAATCATTCCATCGGAATTTTCGCCCCTGAATAGTAAATTTCGCCCCTAAATAACAATTTATGCCCTCAACAGTGCCCCTTAAAACCTTTAATTTGCTCGTCTCCTCATTCTGTTGTTTGTTTGCAGAAAAATTAATCCACTCTATCTTTACGCTGATGGAGATGTTCCTCAATAAGGACTAACTTCACAGCCTATAGAAAAGCCCCCGACCGTGCGGTTCGGGGCTTTTTTCTTTTCTAATAAGCAAGGGAATGTAAATAAGTTTTGTAATTTTGCGGCACGATTCAAATCTATTCATTTATAAATTACAAAAATGAGCGCACAAACTCCATTCTTGGTGTTCTCGGGAACCAACTCCCGTTACCTTGCAGAGAAAATTTGCAAAAGTTTAGGTTGTCCTCTGGGACAAATGAATATCCAGCACTTCGCTGATGGTGAGTTCTCCGTTTCTTACGAGGAATCCATTCGTGGCAAAGATGTATTCTTGGTGCAATCTACCTTCCCCAACTCTGACAATCTGATGGAGTTGTTGTTGATGATTGACGCCGCTAAACGTGCATCCGCACATTCGATCATCGCAGTTATTCCCTATTTCGGTTGGGCACGTCAAGATAGAAAAGACAAACCGCGTGTCTCTATCGGTGCAAAGTTGATCGCCGATATGTTGAGTACCGCAGGTATCAATCGCTTGATCACGATGGATCTGCATGCTGACCAGATTCAAGGATTTTTCAACGTGCCGGTGGATCACTTGTATGCCTCAACGGTATTCTTGGAGCACATTAAGAACGCTCTGCCTATTGATAATCTTTGTATCGCTACACCTGACGTAGGTGGTACGAAGCGTGCGAGCAGCTATTCTAAATATTTAGGTGTACCAATGGTTATTTGCCACAAATCTCGCTTGCGTGCGAATGAAGTCGCAGAGATGCGCATCATTGGTGACGTGAAGGGATTGGATGTTCTTTTGGTAGATGATATGGTAGATACCGCAGGCACGATCACGAAAGCGGCCAACTTGATGATGGAGAATGGTGCGAAATCAGTTCGTGCAATTGCCAGCCATGCGGTGATGTCTGATCCGGCTTCTACTCGTGTCGATCAATCCGCTTTGACCGAGATGATCTTTACGGATTCTATTCCTTACGCAAAGAAATGCGCAAAGGTAAAGGTGCTGTCTATCGCCGACATGTTTGCTGAGGCGATCCGTCGCGTATGCAGCGGTGAGTCTATCAGCTCCCTCTACAAAATCTAACAAATAATTATGAGTTTTGAATTTTGAATGATAGACGATAATGGCTATCCAACGCTTAATTCAAAATTCAAAACTCATAATTCAAAATTCATAATTATTCAATGATCATTCCACTGCCATAACAGAGGTGATGATCTTGATCATACACAACGCCATACTGCCCGGGAGCAATACCCTGGATTTTCTCATCTGATTCTATCCGATACAAATCGCCAATGCGACGAAGTCGCCCCTTTGTAAACTCCGGTGTGTGACGAATCTTGAAAGTAATCTCCTTTTCGTCAGTGAACTCTCCCCAAGGATCCTCCGTGATGAAATCAAATCCTTGCATATTGATTACTTTTCCATATTGCGTCTCCGGGTCATAGCCATTAGACACATAGATGATATTGCGTTTGATGTCTTTCTTGATCACAAACCAAGGGCCACCACTCAAGCCCAAGCCCTTACGCTGACCAATCGTGTGAAACCAATAGCCATTGTGCTTGCCTACAACTTTCCCGGTCTCCAATTCCACAATCTTACCGGTGCGCTTTCCTAAATAACGCTCGATAAACTCATTGTAGTTGATTTTGCCCAAGAAACAGATGCCTTGGCTATCTTTCCGCTTGGCACTGGGCAACTTCTGAGCCTCCGCTATGGTTCGCACCTCACTCTTCATCAAATGACCAATCGGGAACATCAGCTTCTGAATCTGCAAGCGGGTAATCTGCCCCAAGAAATCGGTTTGATCTTTCACCGGATCTTTAGCGGTCGAAAGCCACACCTTGCCATCTATCTCTGTCGTAGTCGCATAATGACCCGTAGCAATCTTGTCAAAGTCCTTGCCCCACTTCTCCTCGAAGCAACCAAACTTAATGAACTTATTGCACATCATATCCGGATTGGGTGTCAATCCCCGTTTCACCGAATCAATCGTATAGCTAACCACCCGATCCCAATACTCCTCGTGCAGGGAAACGATCTCAAACCGACAACCATATTTGCGGGCGATATACGAGGTAATCTCAATATCTTCCTCCGCCGGACAATCAATATAGCCATCCTTATCCTCCATCCCGATGCGGATGTAAAAGATAGTTGGCTCATAGCCTGCCTCCTTTAATAAATGTACCACCACGGAGCTATCCACTCCTCCAGAAACTAATGCTGCGATCTCCATTTCTTTCTTTGTTTAATACGAAGGCAAAAATAGAGAAAAAAACGCAAACCTTTGATATTGGCTCCATAATACGTATCTTCGCGCCAGTCGGACAGACAACCTGAATCGGGAGACAAAAGCAATGAATATATGAAGAAAATAATGTTATCACTCATGACCGCCGTGGCTATGACTGCCTGCACAGGGCAAGCCGACAAGGGGTCCTCTAAAGAATTTAATTATATGGTAGATAAATTCGCCGATCTGGAGATCTTGCGTTACCAAGTACCCGGATTCGAATCACTCTCGTTAAGACAAAAGCAGTTATTATATCACCTCTCTGAGGCTGCCTTGATGGGTCGAGATATTCTTTTCGATCAAAACGGACGCTACAACTTAGCGATTCGCCGCACATTAGAGGTCATTTACACCGATTACAAGGGGGATCGAGAGAACCCTGAATTTAAGGCATTGGAGACCTATCTGAAACGAGTGTGGTTCTCCAGTGGCATTCACCATCACTATGCGTTGGATAAATTCCAACCGGAATTCTCTGCCGAGTTCTTCATGAACTGCCTGCATCAAGTAGATGCCAGCAAATTACCCCTGCAGCAGGGTGAGAACGTAGATCAACTGCTGGCCAAGTTGGCTCGTGTGATGTTCGATCCTTCCGTTATGCCCAAGCGAAGCGTGCAAAGTGGTGATGATGATTTGATCTTAGCCTCTTCCAATAACTATTATGGCGGTGGTATCAACCAAAAGGAAGTAGAAGATTTCTACGCCCAGATGAAACAGGGACAAGACACGATCGCCCCCATCTCCTACGGTTTGAACAGTCGTTTGGTGAAAGAGAACGGTGAGATCAAAGAGAAGGTATGGAAAGTGGGTGGATTATATAGCGAAGCCATTGAGCACATCGTGGCTGAGTTGCAAGCCGCCATTCCTTTTGCGGAGAACGACGCACAGAAGGCCATCATCGAGAAACTGATCGCCTATTATCAAACAGGAGACTTGAAAACATTCGACGCCTACTCCATCCTTTGGGTAGAGGATACCGCTTCGGAGGTGGATTTTGTGAACGGATTCATCGAGACCTACGGCGATCCGCTTGGCATGAAGGCCTCTTGGGAATCCACCGTGAACTTCATCAACAAAGAGGCTACCACCCGCACGAAGATCATCAGCGACAATGCACAATGGTTTGAGGATCACTCTCCGGTAGATGCACGTTTCAAGAAGGAAGAGGTGAAAGGTGTCAGCGCAAAGGTCATCACCGTAGCGATGCTGGCTGGCGATTGCTACCCGGCTACCCCGATTGGCATCAACCTTCCTAATGCCGATTGGATCCGTCGGGATCATGGTTCCAAGTCTGTCACCATCGAGAATATCACTGAGGCCTACGACAAGGCTGCTCAAGGCAATGGTTTTGGCGAGGAGTTTATCTGGAGCGACACAGAGCGTGAACTGAGCAAGCAATATGGTTTCCAAAGCGATAATCTGCACACGGATCTGCATGAGTGCTTGGGACATGGCTCCGGTAAATTGTTACCCGGTACCGATCCTGATGCCTTAAAGGCTTACAGCTCTACGTTGGAGGAGGCGCGTGCCGACCTGTTCGCCCTCTACTATATGGCAGATCCCAAGATCATCGAACTGGGATTGCTACCCAACGAGGATGCCTATAAAGCGGCTTACTACAAATACATCATGAACGGCTTGATGACCCAATTGGTGCGCATTGAGTTAGGCAAGGATGTGACGGAGGCTCACATGCGCAACCGTCAGCTGATTGCCAAATGGGCGTATGAGCAGGGCAAGGCAGAGAAGGTGATCGAGCTTGCGGAAAAAGAGGGCAAACATTACATCGTGGTCAACGACTACGACAAGCTCCGTGAGTTGTTTGGCAAGCTGTTAGCCGAAGTTCAGCGCATCAAGAGCGAAGGCGACTATGCGGCAGGCAAAGCATTGGTAGAAAACTATGGCGTGAAAGTGGATCCAGCCCTGCACAAAGAGGTGCTGGAGCGCTATGCTAAGTTGAACTTGGCGCCCTACAAAGGCTTTGTCAATCCGATCATGAAGGAGGTGAAGAACGCCAAAGGCGAGGTGACAGACATCGTGTTGGATTATTCCGAGGGATATGCCGAGCAAATGTTGCGTTACAGCCGCAACTATTCATTCCTACCGACTTATAACAATTAAGCATGGAGACCACGCAAGAGACCATTCGCAGCATACGCAATCAGTTACGTCTGGCCATGAATGGCGTGACAGCGAGCAGTATGCGAGAAAAAGGCCTACGCTATAAACTGAACTTCGGGGTTTCTTATCCCGAAATCAAAGTGATCGCCCAACAGCATGAGCCAAGCACCTCTTTGGCTCATGCGCTATGGGCAGCCGATTGCCGGGAGCTCAAGATATTGGCCACCCTTTTGCAACCCCTGCAAGAGTTTCCCATGCCGGAAGCCTTGCGTTGGATCGAGGAAGCGCCCTATCCGGAGATCATCGAGTTGCTGAGCAAACACTTGCTGTCTCGTTTACCCTATGCGGAGGAGTTGGTCAATGCGATTTACACCCGCACGGATTGGCCGTATGGGCGAGCCGCAGCCTTCCTCTTGCAAGCAGAACGGTTCAAAAACCGCTGGCCGCTGGCTGCTCCCCTGATCGAGCAGACGATTGCGGAGGCCCTGAAAACGATAGGCAGTGATGTCAGCCTATTTGAACGACGAGCCGCCGTTCAGGCCCTGCGCTTCTATGGTCGGCAAGATCCTCAACAAGCCACTCACCTATTAGAAGGGGTAAATCAATACATCAAACGCCAACCGGAACGATTGCTATGGAAAGATTTGTATAATGATTTCAAATTCGAGTTTGATAATTAAGCGCGAAGCTTTGCGATTAAAATAAATACGTTAACTTTGCCGTTCGTCTGATTGGCAGGGATGAAAGAGAATGAGTACATAGCGATTCTGCGGCAATTCGATACATACCTTGAACGTAAACACCTCAAGCGCACCGAAGAGCGGCACAAGGTTTTGGAAGTGATTTGCACTTTCAAAGGTCCTTTTGATGTAAACATGATCCTTGATCTGCTGCAAAAAAAGCAGTTCACAGTCAGTCGGGCAACGATTTATAACACGCTGGAGATTTTAATCGATGCGGATGTGGTGACTCGCCACCCACTCAATGGCAGCACACAGCAGTTTGGGCTCTGTTGTTTATCAACCAACCGCACGCATCTTGTTTGCACACAATGCGGAAGTATCCGCAAGATAAGCAGCAAGGAGCAACCCATTGATCCCTCCGTCATGCGAAAGAATCGTTTCACGCCGGCTTACCATTGCATCTACATTTATGGGCAATGTGCGAAGTGCAGGCAACGGCAAAAAAGCAAAGATAAAAAGAGCGACAAATAAATTGAGTTGAATATAATAAACAGATAAAAGATGAAAGTAGATGTTTTGTTAGGATTGCAATGGGGCGACGAAGGCAAAGGCAAGGTTGTCGATGTCTTGACTCCGAAGTACGATGTGGTTACACGTTTCCAAGGAGGTCCCAACGCCGGACATACACTGGAGTTCAACGGTGAGAAATATGTGTTACGCTCCATCCCGTCCGGTATTTTCCAAGGAGGAAAAATCAATGTGATCGGTAACGGTGTAGTGTTGGATCCGCTGTTATTCAAGCAGGAAGCTGAGGCCTTGGCTGCCAGTGGTCACGACATCACCAAGCAACTCTATATCTCTAAAAAAGCGCACCTGATCCTGCCGACTCACCGCATCTTGGATGCGGCTTACGAGGCAGCCAAAGGAAGCGGAAAGATCGGTACGACAGGTAAAGGCATTGGCCCGACCTATACAGACAAGGTAAGCCGTAACGGTGTACGTGTTGGCGACTTGCTGCACAACTTCGAGCAGAAATATGCCGCAGCGAAAGCCCGTCATGAGGCGATCTTGCGTTCGTTGAACTACTCCTATGACATCACGGAGTTAGAGGCACAGTGGTTGGATGCGCTGAACTACTTGAAACAGTTCAAGATTATCGACAGCGAGCACTTCATCAACGGTTTGTTGAAAGAGGAGAAATCCGTACTGGCAGAGGGCGCGCAAGGCACGATGCTGGATATTGATTTCGGCTCTTATCCGTTCGTAACCTCTTCCAATACGATCTGTGCAGGTTGCTGCACCGGTTTGGGTATCTCTCCCCGCAACGTCGGTGAGGTATATGGTATCTTCAAAGCCTATTGTACACGTGTCGGTAGTGGACCATTCCCTACAGAGCTATTTGATGAGGTGGGCGACAAGATTGGCCAGTTAGGTCATGAGTTTGGTGCCGTTACGGGTCGTAAGCGCCGTTGTGGTTGGATTGACCTCGTTGCGCTGAGATATGCGGTGATGATCAATGGAGTGAGCCAGCTGATCATGATGAAGAGCGATGTACTCGATTCATTCGACACCATCAAGGCGTGTGTCGCTTACAAGATCAACGGCGAGGAGACGAACGAGTTCCCTTACGAGATCGACGACACAGTAGAGCCGATCTATGTAGAGCTGCCCGGTTGGAAGACCGATTTGACGAAGATGAAGAGCGAGGATGAGTTCCCCGAGGAGTTCAATGCCTACCTCTCTTTCTTGGAGGAGGAATTGGGTGTTCCCGTGAAGATCGTGTCGGTGGGACCGGATCGCGAGCAAACCATTATTAGATATACTGAAGAGTAACAACAAAAAAGACAAACAGGGGTTTATATATGTATTGGATTATTTTCATAGGATTCGCCTTACTGAGTTGGTTGGTTTCTTCCCGCCTGCAAAGCAAGTTCGAGAAATATTCGAAAATACCCATGCCCAATGGCATGACGGGAAGAGATGTGGCAGAGAAGATGTTGCGTGACAACGGTATCTATGATGTACGGGTAACCTCTACACCAGGACATTTGACCGACCACTACAACCCAGCCACTCAAACCGTCAACCTCAGTGAGTCGGTTTATTACAGCAACAGCATCGCCGCTGCCGCCGTGGCTGCCCATGAGTGTGGCCACGCCGTGCAGCATGCGACGGCTTACGCTCCCCTTCGTATGCGTTCAGCCTTAGTGCCGGTGGTGAGCTTCGCCTCCAACATCATGACATGGGTCTTGTTGGGCGGTATGCTGATGTTGCAGACCTTTCCGCAGCTGAT
>OBLI01000540.1_pt1 | contig 40349 bp, 28 predicted proteins | sample 1519701 | NCBI WGS metagenome assembly OBLI01 (sample SAMEA3663005, study PRJEB22513) | pig gut metagenome | biome: pig gut; feature: pig-associated habitat; material: faeces | place: France | collected 2012
CCGCCTTCTTTTAGAAGAGAGTTCTGAGACGAAAGTCTTGGGACTCTTTTTTTATTTGTGCTTTTCAGTTTTTTTTTGTAATTTTGCATTTCTTATTTAGATTTTATTCCACGTTTACGAAATGAAGATATATTCGGATGCCGAACTGGCACAAATACTTGATAAAGATATTTTCCATTTGATAGGTGAAGCGGCTGATGAGCTACATCTCGACTGTTATGTTGTCGGTGGTTATGTTCGTGACATTTTTCTTGAGCGACCATCCAACGACATTGACGTAGTTGTTGTTGGTAGCGGCATTAAGGTCGCTGACGCTTTGCGTCGTAAGTTGGGACGTAAGGCTCATATCTCTGTGTTCAAGAATTTTGGCACGGCTCAAGTGAAATATAATGACTTGGAAGTAGAGTTTGTCGGTGCTCGACGCGAGAGCTACAGTCACGATTCCCGAAAGCCCATTGTTGAGGATGGCACGCTTGAAGATGACCAGAACCGTCGCGATTTTACCATTAACGCAATGGCCATTCAGCTAAACGATGCCCATTTTGGCGAGCTTGTAGACCCGTTTGGTGGTATCGAAGATTTGGAAGATGGCATCATCCGCACTCCTCTTGATCCCGACATCACTTTTTCTGATGACCCTTTGCGTATGATGCGTTGCGTCAGATTTGCCACGCAGCTAAAGTTTTTCATCGAAGACGAGACGTTCGAAGCTCTGACGCGTAACGCTGACAGGCTTAAGATTATCAGTGGTGAGCGAATATGTGATGAGCTGAACAAGATCATGAAATCGGCACAACCCAGCCGTGGTTTTGTTGATCTTCAGCGTTCTGGGCTTTTGAATCTTATCTTGCCTGAATTGGCTGCTCTCGACATCGTTGAGACAAGGAACGGACGGGCCCATAAAAACAATTTTTACCACACGCTTGAGGTGCTCGACAATGTGGCTAAGAGAAGCGATAACCTTTGGTTGCGCTGGGCAGCATTGCTTCATGACATTGGCAAGACCCGCAGCAAGCGTTGGGACCCTGCCTTAGGCTGGACGTTCCATAACCACAACTTTTTGGGAGCCAAGATGGTGCCGGAGATTTTCCGTCGTTTGAAAGAGCCTATGGACATGAAGATGAAATATGTACAGAAGCTTGTCGACCTACACATGCGTCCTATTGTCATTGCTGACGAGGTGGTCACAGACAGTGCTGTCCGTCGATTGCTCAACGATGCCGGAGATGACATTGATGACCTCATGACGCTTTGTGAGGCTGACATAACGAGTAAGAATCAGGTCAGAAAGCGTCAGTTCTTGGAGAACTTCCGTATGGTGCGTGAGAAGATTGCTGACCTTAAGGAACGCGACTACAAACGTCTGCTTCAGCCTGTCATTGACGGCAACGAGATTATGGAGATGTTCCATCTCAAGCCTTGCCGTGAGGTGGGTGCCCTCAAGCAGTGTCTGAAAGATGCTGTGCTTGACAACAAGGTCGAGAACGAGCGCGAGCCTCTTATGCAGCTTCTTATGAAGAAGGCTGAGGAGATGGGCTTGTGTTGATTGGTCTATGTCTTTTTTACTATGTTTTTTGAGGATTTTGCTTCATATTTACTCAAGGGCTACTAGTCAGTAGATAAGGGCCTTTGAGACAAGATATGAGGCAAAGTCCTCAACTCTTTTTTTTGATTAAGCTCAAAAAATCTTTACTCTTGAATAATTATTGTTAAATATCTTCCGCTAAATATAAATATGTGATAGATTGTTATTAAATTTGCAGTTGGAAACTTGAATGAGTGGTTTGAGTTTTCTTTGTGACGTTTTTCAACGATAACTATTAAAAGGGAATAACATCATTCACGACACATTAAGACATCAGAAATAATCTGGTTTTAGCACCTGATCTTGAAAGGAAATAGTTTATAGCAAATAGAAATTAAAATAATTAGAAATTTAGATAATAAATTTAGGTATGAAAAGAAACAAGTTTTTATTGATTGCGGCTTTTGCTGCATTGCTCGTCTCCTGCGGTGGAGGCAAGAAGCAGGGAAAACCCGATTTTGGTGACAACGAATATGCTGTTCGTACAATCCAAGGTCAAACTGCGGACCTGCAGACCACTTATCCGGCAACTATCAAGGGTGTTCAGGATGTTGAGATTCGTCCGAAAGTGTCGGGCTTCATCACCAAGTTGTGTGTAAAGGAAGGTCAGAACGTCAAGGCAGGCCAGCTGCTGTTCGTTATCGACAACGTAACGTTTGAGGCTGCCGTGCGTCAGGCTAAGGCTTCGGTGAGCGCTGCAAAGGCTGCTTTGGCTACTGCCAAGCTTACATATGAGAACAATCAGAAACTTTTTAAGAATAACGTTATCGGTGCTTTCGATCTTCAGTCGTCACAGAACAACTATGAGAGCGCAAAGGCACAGCTTGCACAGGCAAAGGCTGCTTATATCTCAGCCAAGCAGAACCTCGATTTCTGCTATGTAACCAGTCCCGCTACAGGTGTTATCGGTGACCTGCCTTACCGTGTGGGTGCTCTCGTGAGCGCTTCGTCACAGCAGCCGCTGACAACCGTGAGCAACATTAGCAGCATGCAGGTTTATTTCTCTATGACAGAGAAGGATCTTCTTGACCTTACAAAGACTGCCGGCGGTCTCCACGCTGCTATCAAGGATTATCCCGCTGTCAAGTTGCAGCTTGCTGACGGCACTATCTACAACCAACCAGGTCATGTGGCAACTGTTAGCGGCGTCATCGACCCTACCACCGGAACCGTTTCTATGCGTGCCGACTTTGCTAACCCTGACCATCTGCTCAAGAGCGGTGCTTCGGGCTCAATTGTTGTGCCTCACGTTGCCTCTTCTGCTATCATCATTCCTCAGGATGCTGTGGCACAGGTACAGGACAAGCACTTCGTTTATGTTGTGGGTAAGGACAATAAGGTTAAGTACACAGCCGTTACAATCAATCCTAACGACGATGGCAAGAACTACATCATCACAAGCGGTTTGAGCATCGGCGACCGCATTGTTGTGAACGGAATTTCAAGTCTGCAGGACGGCATGGAGATCAAGCCGCTGACAGAGGCTCAGTATCAGGAGAAACTGAGGAAGACTGAGCAGCTGGGTGCCGCTCAGGGCGACCTTGGCGAGCTGAAGAAAGCTCTCACAAAATAAAAAAAAGACATTCAAATAAAATGGTTGACGACAATGCGGAATGTTGAAACAACGCATGACGTGTTGCTACGTCAACTTGTCCAGATAAGAAGAAAATATGAAATTAGATAGATTTATCAAGCGCCCAGTGCTCTCCACCGTGATCTCTATCTTGGTGGTTATTCTGGGTGTGCTCGGCTTGGTGTCGCTGCCTATTGAGCAGTACCCGAACATTGCGCCGCCTACCATCATGGTGCGTGCCGCTTATACGGGTGCCAACTCGGAGACTGTGCTCAACTCTGTGCTCGCACCACTGGAGGAGCAGATCAACGGTGTGGAGGGCATGACCTACATGACCTCTTCGGCCACAAACGACGGTTCGGCTTCTATCACCGTGTTCTTTAAGCAAGGTATGGATGCCGACATGTGTCAGGTGAACGTCCAGAACCGTGTGTCTCAGGCTTCGGCCTTGCTGCCGGCTGAGGTTACAAAGGCTGGTGTGCAGGTTATGAAGCGTCAGTCGTCGACAGTTATCCTCTTCGGTCTTACTGCCGATGACGACCGTTACGATGACGAGTTCCTTGCCAACTATGCAAACATTAACGTTGTGCCGGCCATAAAGCGTGTGAGCGGTGTGGGTGAGTGTCAGTGTTTCTCTCAGAAAGACTACACCATGCGTCTGTGGATTGACCCTGTAAAGATGAAGAGCTATGGACTTATTCCTACCGACCTCACAGGTGTGCTTGCACAGCAGAACATAGAGGCAGCCCCTGGATCAGTGGGTGAGAACAGCGACAACGCCTACCAATACACGTTCCGTTATAAGGGACGTCTGAAGACTCCTGAGGAGTTTGGTGACATGATCATCAAGTCGACACAGGACGGCCAGACTATCCGTGTTAAGGATGTGGCTCGTGTTGAGATGGGTGCCCTTTCTTATTCGGTAGCTTCAGAACTTAACGGCAAGTCGTCTGTGACCATGATGGTTACCCAGACAGCCGGTTCTAACGCAACCGAGATTGCCAAGAACATCAAGACTCTCCTTGACGAGCAGGCCAAGACGCTGCCCCCGGGTCTCCACTTCGATGTGATGCAGGACGTTACCGAGTTCCTGTTCGCTTCTATCGAGGACCTTGTCAAGACCTTGTTTGAGGCGTTTGTGCTCGTGTTTATCGTGGTTTATGTGTTCCTTCAGGACACACGTTCTACGCTTATTCCGCTTATTGCCGTGCCTGTGTCGCTTATCGGTACGTTCTTCTTCCTTTATGTGTTTGGCTTCTCGCTGAACCTTCTGACCCTCGCAGCCCTTGTGCTTGCCATCGCCATTGTGGTCGATGATGCCATTGTGGTGGTGGAGGCCGTCCATGCCAAGCTCGACCTTGGATACAAGTCGGCACGTCAGGCATCTATCGATGCCATGAATGAGATCTCGGGTGCTATCATCTCCATCACTCTCGTTATGGCTGCCGTGTTCATTCCGGTGTCGTTCATGGGCGGAACGTCAGGTACCTTCTACCGCGAGTTTGGTATCACCATGGCCATCTCCATCATAATCTCGGCTCTTAATGCCCTCACGCTCTCTCCTGCTCTTTGCGCCATCTTGCTGAAGCCGAAGAACGAAGACGGCACAACGCGCAAGATGTCGATGGTAGACCGTTTCCATGCTTCGTTCAACGCTGCCTACGGCAAGGTGCAGAATCGCTACCGCAACGGCGTGCGCCGCATTGTTGAGCGCCCCGTTATAGCCATTGCGTCTGTCGTTGTTGGCATCGCTGTTATGGCTGTGCTCATGGGCACCACCAAGACAGGTCTTGTGCCTGATGAGGATACGGGAACCGTTTTCTGTACCGTTTCTACGCCTCCGGGCACTTCTATGAAGAAGACTCAGGAGGTTATGGACCAGGTAGACCGCATGCTTGCTACCAATCCCGCCATCGAGAGCCGTATGCGCATCACGGGTTACAACTTTATCGCTGGCCAGGGCTCAAACCAAGGTACGTTCATCATCAAGCTGAAGAGCTTTGAGGAGCGTCAGAAGATGGAGGGTCCGCTGAAGTATATCGGCGTTCACAACCTCGGTTCTACCATGGTGCTCGGCATGATTTACAAGCAGACAGCAGCCATCAAGGGAGCACAGATTCTTGCTTTCCAGCCGCCTATGGTGCAGGGCTTCTCTGCCACCAACGGTCTGACCTTCTCTATGCAGGACCGCACGGGCGGTGATGTGAACAAGTTCTATGACGTGACGCAGAAATTTATCGCAGAGCTGAACAAGCGTCCTGAGATAAGTAACGCCATGACATCATACAACACGAAATATCCGCAGTATAAGATCGACGTGGATGTGGCGAAGTGTAAGCAGAGCGGCATTGACCCCTCTACGGTGCTTTCAACCATGCAGGGCTATTACGGCGGTATGTATGCATCAAACTTCAACGCCTACGGCAAGCTCTATCGTGTCTACATACAGGCTGACCCGAAGAACCGTGCCGACCTGAAGAGCCTGGACAACATCTTTGTCCGCACGTCAACAGGTGCGATGGCGCCCATTAACGAGTATGTGCAGCTTAGCCGTGTCTACGGTCCTCAGGAGATTGACCGTTTCAACCTCTTCACATCTATCAACGTGAACGCATCGGCTGCTGAAGGCTATTCTACCGGTGATGCCCTCAACGCCATGGCTGAGGTTGCAAAGACCGCGCTGCCTTCGGGCTACAGCTACGAGTTCTCTGGTCTGACACGAAACGAGCAGGAGTCGAGCAACTCGACAGGCATCATCTTCGTGCTCTGTCTGACGTTTGTGTACCTCATCCTCTCGGCACAGTATGAGAGCTATTTGCTGCCTCTGTCTGTAATCTTGTCTATTCCGTTCGGTTTGGCTGGTGCCTTTATCTTCACCAACCTGTTCGGCAACAACAACGATATCTACATGCAGATTGCGTTGATTATGCTTATGGGTCTGTTGGCAAAGAACGCCATCCTTATTGTGCAGTTCGCCCTGGAGCGCCGCCTGACAGGTATGGCCATCTCGTGGTCTGCGGTGCTTGGTGCCACCGCCCGTCTGCGTCCTATCCTTATGACCTCTCTGGCCATGATCATCGGTCTGTTGCCTATGCTTATGCCTTGGGGTGTAGGTTACCACGGTAACATGACTCTCGGTGCAGCGGCCATCGGCGGTATGTTGATAGGTATGCTTTGCCAGATTATGATTGTGCCCGCCCTGTTCTACATCTTCCAGACATTGCAGGAGAAGATCAAGCCTATCGAGTTTGAGGACGACAACGCAAGTGTGGACACAGAGATCAAGCAGTACACTAATCCCTATGTGGCAGGTGCTCTGCAGGGTCAGATAGACAAGAACTATAAATAAAGAAACGATGAAACTTAGAAAAATAATGATTTTCGCCTCTGCCACATTGCTGCTCGGCAGTTGCGGAATATATAACAAGTACGAGCGTCCTGACGTCAATGTGAAGGGATTGGTGCGCGACTCTGCATCTATCTCCGACACATTGGCTGTGGCCGACACCGCCAGCTTTGGCAACCTGCCTTGGCGTAGCGTGTTCACCGACCCACAGCTTCAGTCGCTCATTGAGCAGGGCTTGGCTCACAACACCAACATGCTCAACGCAGCCCTTAACGTTAAGATGGTTGAGGAGCAGCTCAAGGTTGCAAAGCTGGCGTTTGTGCCATCCTTCACCTTCTCGCCACAAGGTGTTATCACCTCATGGGACGGCAACAAGGCCACAAAGACCTACTCGCTGCCCGTTCAGGCAAGTTGGAGCGTTGACCTCTTCGGCAATCTGCTCAACGCAAAGCGTAGCGCACAGATGAGTCTGCTTGCCACGAAAGACTATCAGCTCGTGGTGAAGACGGGTCTCATCTCCAACATCGCCAACATGTATTACACGCTCATGATGCTTGACAAGCAGCTCGAGCTTGTAAACAACATGGCTAATCTGACAAAGGATACCTGGAACCTGATGAAGCTCCAGAAGGAGCTGGGGCGTGCTAAGGAGACAAGCGTGCAGAGCGCCGAGTCGAACTACTATTCTGTGCTTGCACAGTCGGCCGACCTTAAGCGTCAGATCCGTGAGACCGAGAACTCGTTATCGCTCCTCTTGGGACAGCCCGCACAGACCATCAGTCGCGGTAAGCTGGAGAACCAGTCGCTGCCTTCTGAGTTCAGTACAGGCATCGGCGTGCAGTTGCTCAGCAACCGTCCCGATGTTCACTATGCCGAGATGTCGCTTGCCCAGTGTTTCTATGACACCAACCAGGCACGCTCACGCTTCTATCCCAGCATCACCATCAGCGGCTCTGGCGCTTACACCAATAACAGCGGTGGTGGCATCGTGAACCCCGGCAAGATGTTGTGGAACGCTGTTGGCAGCCTGACACAGCCCATCTTTGCCCACGGTCAGCTCATCGCTGGGCTGAAGGTGGCAAAGGCAAAGCAGGAGCAGGCTTACAACACCTGGCAGAACGCTGTGTTGTCAGCAGGTAGCGAGGTTAGCAACGCTCTCGTGCTCTACAACTCGTCAGACGAGAAGAGCAAGCTTGAGGCTAAGCAGGTGGAGAGTCTGCAAAAGAATGTGGAGTATGCCAAGATGCTGTTCTCACAGGGACAGGGCACCACTTATCTTGAGGTTATCACAGCACAGCAGAGTCTGCTCAACGCGCAGCTCTCAAAGGTTGCTGACGACTTCTACAAGATGCAGGCTGTCGTGAACCTCTACTACGCTCTGGGCGGAGGAAGAAACTAAATAAAGTGAAGAGTGAAGAACGAAGAGTGAAGAATTATGATGCTTCCTGTTTGTCGACAAACGACAAGAAGCGTCATGCTCTCGTAAAAAAAGCGTAAGCTTTTGCCTCTTCGTTTTCCACTCTCTGTCCATAACTTCTAAAAAATTAAATTATGATTAGCGATAAAGCATACATAGCTCCTGGAGCAAAGCTTGGAAAGAACGTCACGGTTTATCCCTTTGTCTACATTGAAGACGATGTTGTCATTGGCGACGACTGTGTGATCTATCCTTATGTGAGCATTATGAAGGGCACGCGCCTGGGTCGTGGAAACAAGGTGTTCCAGAACACCGTGCTCGGTGCTGAGCCGCAGGACTTCAACTATAAGGGCGACGACACACGTCTCATAATCGGTGATGAGAACATCTTCCGCGAGAATGTTGTTATCAACCGCGCAACCTTCGCTGACGGTGAGACACGCATTGGAAACCGCAACTTCTTCATGGAGGGCGTACACATTTCTCATGACACGAAGGTGGAAGATTATGTGACCTTTGGTTATGGTACAAAGGTGGCCGGCGACTGCGACATACACAGTGCCGCTATCTTCTCGTCAGGCGTTATTGTCAACTCGAACGTGCGCATTGGCGGTGCGTCAATGGTTACTGGTGGTGTGCGCATCTCTCGCGATGTGCCTCCGTTTATCGTGGCTACCGACAACCCCGTGCGTTACGGTGGCGTGAACGAGAAATTGCTTAAGTCGTCGGGCACAACAGACAAGGTGATCGGCCATATTGCCAACGCCTACCGTCTGGTGTTCCATGGACAGACAAGCGTGTTCGACGCTGTTATCCAGATTAAGGAGCAGGTGCCTGAGGGTAAAGAGGTGAACGCCATTATCAAGTTCATCAAGGGCACCCAGCTCGGAATTATTGGTAAGATTTAATCTTCATACCTTTTCTATATATTAGTGTTGTTCTAATATGGGCACGGCTGACTGTGTAGTTTTGCCGTGCCTTTTTTGTTGCTTATAGCCTTCTTTTTTTCACATTTTTTGTTTAAATGTATTTTTATTATTAATTTTGCGTTTAGAAAACGCGTCTCATGAGATAAACCTAATATCTTCATGATGTGGCCCAAACATACCATCATAACATAAATTGCATATTATTGGTTTCTTTTGAACCACCTAAATAATAGTCAATGCTCATAGATATGGAAATGAACAAGATTACATTTTTAATTGTTTTGCTCCTTTGTATGGTATATCCTTCAAAGGCTTCAAGCAACGACATTAACCAATGGCTCACCAAGCTTGACAAAAGTTTGGAGAAAACGTCGGTGTATCAGGCTCAGCATGAGCAGCACATACAGGATCTTAAGAAGATGATAACGGGCTATGAGAGTTTGGACGCACGTTTCGAGTTTAACCGCCGCATATTCCAAGCATATCTCTACTATAATGCCGATTCTGCCATTGTATATGCTCAAAAAAACATGAAGGTTGCAGCCCAATTGAATAAGCCAGATCTTATAGCGCTTGCTAAGTGTAACCTCGCTTTCGTTAGTGTCACTTCTGGCGACAACATACAGGCTTACAAGCTGATGTCTTCTATTGATGTCAGCGATATGCCGACTTGGCTAAAGATTGAATATTACAAGACCCAAAACAGGCTGTGGAATGAGCAATGTTACTGTTTTGTGGCATGCAAGAAACAGCAGGCCATTTATGCGCGTTATGCAGAAAATGCTGTTGATTCATTGCTTGCATTGGTTCAACCAAAATCGGCCAATTGGTTTCTGTATACCATCGCTAAGAAGGACTTAAAGGGAGACAATGATCAGGTGATAAAGCTTGTTAATCAGGCGCTTGCCAACACTAAAGACAAGCATCTTATGGCAGGACTTTTTAATTCGCAGGCATGGGCATATAAAAGGAAAGGAGACGATGACAAGGCATTGGTGTGCTTTATAAAATCGGCCATTTGTGACAACGAGTCGTCAACGAAGGAACTGACGTCGCTTTATAATTTGAGCAATTTCATAAAACACATTGACGATGCAAGGGCGAGCAATTATATGGCAAAGTCCTTAGAAGCAATCAATTTTTTTAATGCTCCAGTAAGGTTTGTCGCATTGAGCAACATCATGCCACAGGTAGAAAAGACCCGTCTCGGCATGGTTAGCCAGCAGCGCGACCTTTCCATCAGCCTCTGTGTGTGCGTGTTTGTTGTGTTGTGTGTGCTCGGCGGAGCCTATTATTATTCACATAAGCTCAACTTTCGATTGAAACAAGCGCACGCTCTTATCTCACTGCATCTTGACGAACTTAATTCTACAAATGAGCAGCTTGTTGAGGCAAACAAGGTGAAGAACGAATATATAGCGCGCACATTGTACGATTCTACCGAATACATATCTGCCCTTGAACACTATTTCAACATCGTGAACAAGGCGTTGGTAACCCGACAGTATGACAAAATAAAGAATCTCACAAGCCAAGACCTCATTGCCAACGAGCGCAGCGCGATGTTCAAGAATTTTGACACGACATTCCTTGCTCTGTTCCCTAAATTTGCGGAGCAGTATAATTCTCTTTTCAACGAAAGCGACCGCAAATATCCGTCAGAAGAAGGCACCTTGACGAGCGAGATGCGCATCTTTGCACTTATACGCATGGGCATAAGCGAGAATGAGCGCATTGCCCACTATCTCGGATATTCTGTTCACACGGTGAACACATACAAGACAAGGGCAAAGAATCGCTCATTTGTAAACAACGACGAGTTTGAGAAACGCATTTTGTCATTTTAGAAACAACCTCTATTTTTATCTTTATTATGTGGGTTTTGAAGATTATGAACGAAACTCACATTCGTCTTCTTTGGTTGCTTTATAAGATGTAAGACAACAACAGGGAGCTGTGGACAATAACCGCAGCTCCCTGTTGTTGTTTGTTTTCAGCTTTTTTAAGTTGGTCTTCAACATTGGTCTTCAAGATTGGTCTTCCACATAAGTGGGTGCTCCTATAAATTTTGTTTTTCATTTTTTGCCCTTTTCCTGAGCATTTTTCATCGTCTATTGGGTAAAAACTGACAAAAACATGAGATCTTCAGGCTTGTATAATCTTTCAAAATCGTTATACAAGCTTAAATGGGCAGTTTTGTAAGTTATTGACTTTCAATGTTGTTTTAAAGATATAACTCTCGCGGCGTTTATACATTGGCTTCCGGTGTTTGCATTTTGATTCAGAATTTCTAATTTTGCAACAGCTAAAAACGAAAGCGAAAACCAAAATCAACAGCCAGGGCTTCTTTACGATGCCTATGGCAAGAGAGTAAGTAAATAACAAAACAATAACTTATCAATAATTAAAAACGTCATGAACATTTCTCAATTGCTCCTTATTGGAGGTCTCGGAACACCCGAGTTGATTATCATTCTTATCGTAGTGCTTGTGTTGTTTGGCGGAAAAAAGATTCCCGAACTTATGCGCGGCCTTGGAGTTGGCGTAAAGAATTTCAAGGATGGAGTGAACGGCATTGAAGCAGAGATAAACAAGGAAATGGACAACTGTCCTAACGCTCCTGTTGATAAGAAAGATGACAGACAGCAAGCTTGAAGCAAACGGACGACAGCTTGGCGAGATGTCAATCATTGACCATCTTGAAGCCTTGCGTTGGACGCTGGTAAGGGTGTTCACAGCTCTTGGTGTGTTCATAATAGGAGGCTTTGCTTTCGTGCCGTGGATATTCAAGCATGTGGTGATGGCGCCTATCGATAACGGTTTCTTCCTTTATCGCTGGTTGGCCAAGGCATCGTCGATGTTTAAAATGGTACCCGATGATCTGACGCGTCCGTTCCATGTCGACATTATAAACATAAGGTTGTCGTCACAGTTCTTCCTGCACATGTCGCTGTCGTTCTGGTTGGCATTGCTCCTCACTTTTCCGTATCTTGTTTATGAGGTCTGGAAATTTGTGTGCCCCGCACTTTACGTTAACGAGCGTAGGAACATGCGTTTCACCTTCGTCTTCGGCACGGTGATGTTCTTTATAGGATGTGTGGTGGGCTACAGTGTGGTGTTTCCGCTAACCCTCCGTTTCCTTTACAACTACCAGCTCAGTGCCGACATCAGCAACCAGCTGTCGCTCGACTCGTATATGGACAACTTCCTCATGTTGGTGTTCATGATGGGCATAATTTTCGAGTTGCCGCTTGTGTCAATGTTCCTCGGCAAGATGGGGCTGCTCAACCGCAGTTTCTTCAGAGAATACCGTCGTCACGCAATGGTGGCTCTGCTGGTTGTGGCTGCGTTCATAACGCCATCTTCAGACCCCTTCACGCTCATGTCCGTGTTCATTCCCATCTACATCTTGTGGGAGCTGAGTGCGTTTCTTGTGAAGCCAGCCCAAAAGGACATCTCTGACGATTAATCTAAACAAAATAAAATAAGTGTGGCACGTTAAATGCTTACGCTTTGAAAAAATAAACTTAACAACAATGGACAATTCAAAGATAAAAGTCGGCATAATTGGCTTTGGCAGAATGGGAGGCAAGTATCTTGACAAGTTTCTTAAGAACGGACGTTATGATGTGGCCTACATCTGTGATGTGAACAAGGAGGCACGCGACTACGCCGCAAAGTTGTCGCCAAGCTCAACTATTGTTGCCGACGAACAGATAGTGTTTGAGGATCCCAAGGTGCAGGTGGTAGCGCTATGTACATTGGCCAACTTTCGCAAGGAACAAATAGATAAGGCCGTGCGCTATGGCAAGCACATCATCTCGGAAAAACCCGTGGCCGACACCGTGGAACGCGAGTGGGATGTGGTACGCACAACGGAAAACTCGAATGTGCTCTCCACCGTCAATCTCTATCTCCGCAACTCTTGGTATCATGAGACGATGAAACGTTTTATCGACGAGGGCGAGCTGGGTGAGCTGGCTATCATCCGTGTGTGTCACATGACGCCTGGACTGGCTCCTGGTGAGGGTCACGAATATGAAGGTCCCTGTTTCCACGATTGTGGCATGCACTATGTCGACATTGCCCGTTGGTATGCCGGTTCCGAGTATTCTACATGGCATGCTCAGGGTTTGCGCATGTGGGACTATAAGGACCCATGGTGGGTGCAGTGTCACGGCACGTTCCAGAACGGAGTGGTGTTCGACATAACCCAGGGGTTTGTCTACGGTCAGTTGTCTAAGGACCAGACACACAACTCTTATATCGACCTTATCGGAACAAAGGGCATTGTGCGTATGTCACACGATTTCAAAACCGCCGTTGTCGATTTGCATGGTGTAACACGCACCGAGCGCATTGAACGTCCTTTTGGCGGCAAGAATATAGACGTGCTCATCGACCGTTTTGCAGACAGCATAGAGAAGGGACGCCTTGACCGTCGTCTGCCCACCTTGCGCGATTCGGCTGTAGCGTCTGAGTATGCGAAACGCTTCCTTGATGACAGTCGTCGCAACCGCCTGCCGTCAATAGGCGACAACCAGACGCTTGAACAGATAAGAGAGCGCCGCTGCAACATGACCAACGGTTACGGCTTGCTTCATGTGAGAAAAACAATTGATATTTCAACACCTATTATTTAATTTTTAATACGAATAATTATGCCTATTTCAAGACGAGACTTTCTTAAATCGGGAGCAGCCGCAATCGCCGGCTTCACAATTGCTCCAAGTTCTATTCTTGGCAAGAGCCATGGTCACATCTCTCCTACCGACAAACTTAACATCGGTGTAGTGGGAATTGGCGGTATTGGCCATTCTAACATCAACGCTGTGAAGGGCACAGAGAACATCGTTGCCCTGTGTGATGTCAACTGGGATTATGCCAAGGGCGTGTTCGATGAATTCCCAAAGGCAAAGCGCTTCTGGGACTATCGTAAGATGTACGAGGAGATGGGAAAGAGCATGGATGCCGTCATCATTGCCACGGCCGACCACACTCATGCCATCATCACCGCCGATGCCATGACGCTCGGCAAACATGTATATTGCCAGAAGCCTCTTACACACTCGGTGTATGAGTCACGTCTGCTCACAAAGCTTGCCAAGTCAACAGGTGTGGCCACACAGATGGGCAATCAGGGTGCATCATGGGACGGCACACAGACTGTTTGCGATTGGATCTGGAATGGTGAGATTGGTGAGGTGACACGCGTTGACTGTGCTACCGACCGTCCTATCTGGCCACAGGGACTCAACGAGCCTGAGACCGTGGATGACATTCCTGCTTCGCTCAACTGGGATCTCTTCACAGGTCCTGCACGCCTCAATCCTTACAGCAAAGTCTATCAGCCATGGAACTGGCGTGGATGGTGGGACTACGGTACAGGCGCTCTCGGCGACATGGCTTGTCACATCATGCATCAGCCGTTCAAGGCTCTGCATCTGGGCTATCCCACAAAGGTTGAAGGTTCTTCAACACTGCTTCTCAACGCATGCGCTCCCCAGGCACAGCACGTTAAGCTCACATTCCCCGCACGCGACAATATGCCAAAGGTCGGCATGCCCGAGGTTGAGGTTCACTGGTATGACGGCGGCTTGATGCCTGACCGTCCAAAGGGCTTCCCACAAGGCAAGGAGCTGATGCAGGCCGGTGGTGGTCTGACCATCTTCCATGGAACAAAGGACACCCTCATCTGCGGATGCTACGGACAAAACCCATGGTTGCTCTCTGGCCGCAAGCCCAACGCTCCTCAGGTGGCACGCCGCGTAAAGGTTAGCCATGAGATGGACTGGGTGAACGCTTGTAAGGAGAGTCCGAAGTATCGTCACAAGTGTAACTCTGACTTCTCTGAGGCAGGCCCCTTCAACGAGATGGTTGTGATGGGTGTGCTCGCAGTGCGTCTCCAGGGCCTGAACAAGGTGCTTGAGTGGGATGGCGAGAACATGCGCTTCACCAACATTGGCGAGAACGAGACCATTAAAACCTGCATTAAGGACGGATTCACCATCCATAACGGCCATCCTTCGTTCAACAAGACATGGACAGAGCCGCAGAATGCTATCAAGCTGTCGCAGGAAATGATCAAGCATACCTATCGCGACGGATGGAAGTTGCCTGATATGCCGAAATAATTATCGCCAAAGTATAACTAACTAAAAAGGAACACAATGAAAAAGATTATATGTTCTATGGCTTTCATGGCCTTTATCGCTGGTGTTATGCCTGCTGGAGCACAGAAGAAAGTGTCGATTAACGTTTCTACCGAACTGATGGGCGATGAAAACAAGACCATCAGTGTTGCAAAAGACAGCAAAGGCTACATGACGTTGTTCGACGGCAAAACCTTCACCGGATGGCGTGGTTATGGCAAGGGCCATGTGCCCGCACGCTGGACTATAGAGAACGGCTGCCTCAAGTTTAACGCCGGACAAGGCGAAGGCGGCGACATCATCTTTGCACACAAGTTCAAGAACTTTGTGCTTGAGATGGACTGGAAGGTGTCTAAAGGCTCCAACTCAGGTATCTTCTATCTTGCCCAGGAGGTTAAGAACCCCAAGGGACATGTAGAGCCAATCTTTATCTCAGCTCCCGAGTGTCAGGTGCTCGACAACGAGAATCACCCTGATGCCAAGTTGGGCGTTGACGGCAACCGCAAGTCATCATCTCTCTATGACATGATTCCCGCAAAGCCGCAGAACTCAAAGCCCTACGGACAGTGGAACCATGTAAAGATTGTTTGTGACAACGGACATGTAGAGCACTGGCAGAATGGTGTTAAGGTTGTGCAGTATGACCTGTGGACACCAGCGTGGACCGAGCTTCTGCAGAAGAGCAAGTTCTCTCAGGCCAAATGGCCCGTTGCTTTCAACCTGCTCAACAACTGCGGCGGTGACAACCACGAAGGTTACATTGGCATGCAGGACCATGGCGACACCGTTTGGTTCAAGAATATCAAGGTGAAAGAACTTAAGTGATTTTTAAGGGACAAGAGATTGTTGACAAGTGGAAGATGGTACCGTTTATAAAAGACATTTCCTTTTTTTATTTGCCGATCTTCTCTTGTCCCAAACCTAAAACCAAGGAACAATGAAAAAGATTTTATTAGCAGTAGCTGCCGCATTGCTCATCACAGGTTGCGGCAATAAGAAATGTCAGTGTAATTGCAAATGTGCGGGATGCGAATGCTCAACCGACACAGCTGCTGCCGCCCAAGATTATGAGCTCAAGGTTGCTGACAAGAAAAATGTAGACATTGCATCCTTCCCCAAGGATAAGGATGGCTACATCGTGCTCTTCGACGGCAAGACTCTTAACGGATGGCGTGGCTACGGCATGGACAACGCTCCTAAGAGCTGGACCGTGCAGGATGGAGCGATAACGCTCAAAGGCTCGGGCACGGGCGAGGCACATGCTGCTGACGGTGGTGACCTTATTTTTGCGCATAAGTTCCAGAACTTTACGCTCGAATTGGAATATAAGGTAACGAAAGGCGCCAACTCAGGTATCTTCTACATGGCTCAGGAGGTGATGGGAAAGGTGAACGGCAAGTTTGAGTATTTGCCCATCTGGCAGTCTTCTTCAGAATATCAGGTGCTTGACAACGCCAACCATCCTGATGCACAGCTTGGGGTTGACGGCAACAGACAGTCGGCTTCGCTTTACGACATGATCCCTGCCAAGCCTCAGAACTCAAAGCCTTATGGCCAATGGAATTCGGTTAAGATTATGGTGTACAAAGGAACCGTTATTCATGGTCAGAACGGACAGAATGTTGTTGAGTATCATCTGTGGACGCCCAAGTGGACAGAGATGTTGCAGAACAGCAAGTTTAAGAAGGGTGGCGAGTTCCCCTACGCTTTCGAGTTGCTCAACAACATGGGCGGCGACAAGCATGAGGGCTACATAGGTCTTCAGGACCACGGCGACAGCGTGCAGTTCCGCAACATACGCATCAAGGTGATGGATTAAAGCCCTTGACGTGTGACGAAACAACAAAACATTGATTGACAGTTTCTTAAGAAAATCAAGATATGAAAAGAAATCTGATTTTTTCTTTTTTAGCAGCATTCTTTCTCTGCCTGCCACTCAGCGTGGCAGCGCAGAAACAGAATGGACATGCCAAGCAGCATAAGAGCGTGAAGAAGGAGCTGTGTCTGCAACTCTACTCTGTGCGCGACCTTGTGCACGACATCAACAAGGACGGCAAGGCCGAGGCTCGTTGGACCTCGCTGCTCTCGCGTCTTCATGACATGGGCTACACCTCAGTTGAGGCTGCATGGTATGACCAGGAGCACGGCACGTTCTACAACCGCAAGGCAAAAGATTTCAAGGCCGACATTGAGAAGGCTGGCATGAAAGTGCTCTCTTCGCATGTCAACCATGGTCTTACGGCAGAGGAGCTTGCTTCTGGCGATTTCACAAAGGCCCTTGACTGGTGGAAGAAATGTATTGCTGACCACAAGGCAGCAGGCATGAGCTACATCGTTAACCCGTGGATAGGTCTACAGAAGTCGATCCATGACCTTGACGTCTACTGTCGCTATCTCAATGCCATCGGCAAGATGTGCAAGGAGGCAGGTTTAAGCTTCGGCTACCACAACCACAACTACGAGTTTGAGAAGGTGGAGGGACAGGTGATGTACGACTACATGCTTGAGCACACCAACCCCGAGTATGTGTTCTTCCAAATGGACATGTATTGGACGGTGCGTGGCGCGTCAAGCCCCGTAGAATATTTCAAGCGCTATCCCGGACGCTTCAAGTCTTACCACTGCAAGGATCATCGCGAGATCGGCCAGAGCGGCATGGTGGGATGGGATGCAATCTTCCGCAACGCCAAGACAGCAGGTGTGCGTTATATCGTTGCTGAGATAGAGCAATGCACAATGCCTGTTGAGCAGAGCGTCAAGGTGAGTGCCCAGTATCTGCTGAGCGCCCCGTTTGTGAAGAGCAGCTATCCGGTAGCAAAATAGAATAAAAACGACAGGGCACGGGCATGCGTCGCATGCCATGACAAACACAACTGAGGATTTCTCCTCGCTTTTTATGTTCTGATTTCTATGACTATGAGTCTGGACGCTTAGGGGCTCGTGTCATGTCGTTTACCCCATAACCATGAATGCACATATAGGTTTTTAGTATTGGTATAATAGATTGATTGGATTAGTTTGATTTCCCGTGTCTTGGGGCGTAATGGATCACAGATCACATTCGTCTTCGCTCAGATGCTGCGTCATAGCATCCGTTATGTTCCCAAGACATGGGCTTTCAACCAAGATGATGACAAAGGCAACGGCAGAAATTATTTTATGTCTTGCCTTGTTTCTTGAGGCGTTACTTTGCTTAATGCCAAGAGAACACAAGAGAACCCAAAATGGTGCGTTTCTTAAATGAAATTGATTACCGTTTAAATAAATGTTTCAATCCAAAATTAAAATTTACGTTTATGTATGACAACCTGAAAAATTATGCAACCAAAGCGTTAATTGTCTCGGCTTTGTTGGGTGGCAACTCGGTCATGATGCCTGCCTTCGCCGCAGGTGAGCATGGCATGGCTGCGCCAGCTTTAGACGGTCGTGTTAAGGGTACTGTTACCGATGCAAAAGGTGAGCCGCTCACGGGAGTGGTGGTAAGGGTGGTAGGCGCCGATGTGTCGTATGCTGCCGTCACAGACATTGATGGAAAGTTCAACATCAAGGTGCCTAACAAGAAATCGATGCTCGAAATTAGGGGCGTGGGTTACAAGACCAAGCGTGTAAGTGCTCAAGATGACCTCAACATCAAGATGGAAGAAGACATCTCTAATCTTAACGAGGTCGTGGTAATTGGCTATGGCACACTCGACAAGAAGGAGGTTACAAGTGCCATCACGTCAATCAAGGGCAAGGACCTCATGGTAGGTGTCGGCGGTGCCGACGTGTCGAGCGCTCTGCAAGGCAAGATCAGCGGTCTGGTGATGAACAACGTTGGTTCGGTCAACTCAGAGACTACTTTCCAATTGCGTGGTATGACGTCAATCAATGCAGGACGTTCTCCGCTCATCGTTATCGATGGTTTCCCCGGTGGCGACATCCGCTCGCTCACACAGGAGGACATTGCCTCTATCGATGTGCTTAAGGATGCTTCTGCAGGTGCCATCTATGGCACACGCGCTGCTTCGGGTGTGATTCTCATCACCACAAAGAGCGGCACAAACACAAGTGGCAAACTTAATTTGACGTATGCCAACGAATTCTCTCACCGCCAGACATACAACGCACCGAAGATGTTGTCTGGACGCGAGTATGCTGAGCACAACATCGGCACCGATTACGGCTCTGATACCGACTGGTGGGACGAGATGATCAACCACAAGAACTTCTCGACCAAGCATCACCTCTCGCTTCAGTATGGCACCGACAAGGCACAGGTCTATACCTCACTCTATTATAACAAGATGGACGGTATGGCCATTGTCGACAGCCGCAAAGACTATGGTGGCCGCTTCAACGCCAGCTTTAAGCTCTTTGACGGATGGCTCGAGTTTAAGCCGATGGTCGACTATCGTCAGGCAACGCGTAACAACCACTGGCCCAACTTCCAGCAGGCTCTGTTCAACAACCCGACGCGCTCACCCTATGACGAGAACTCGGAGACAGGATTCAACATCTGGCAGAACGAGACGCTCGACTATAACGTTGTGGCCGATGCCCACCTCTACACCTATGAGGGCACCGACAAGTGGTTCAAGCCCGAGATGGTGATGAAACTCTACATCAAGCCTGTGCCGGGATTGACTTACCAGCAGACGTTTGGCTATGAGAACCGCCAGTGGGAGAACCATACCTACAACCCGAGCTATAGCCGCACCTCTATAGAGGACAACCACAAAGGAACAGCTTATCTCGGATTCTCTAAAACAGAGAACATTACATCTGAGGGCTATTTCACTTACACCAACGAGTTTAAGAAACACACCATCAGCGCAGCCGCAGGTTATTCTTATTTCGAGTATAACCAAGAGGGCTTCAACATGCAAAACTATGACTTCTCCGTTGACGGCGTTAAGTTCTGGGACATAGGTCAGGGAACCGGTCTGAGCGATGGCAAGGCTTCAATGTCGTCGTCTAAGGCACCTACAGAGAAGCTGTTCTCAGTGTTCGCACGTGCCAACTATTCCTACAACGACACCTACATGCTTTCTGCATCGATACGTCACGAAGGCTCTTCAAAGTTCTCAAGCGACAAGCGTTGGGCCGATTTCTGGTCACTCTCAGGAGGATGGCGCATCTCAAGTGAGAAGTTCATGAAGAACATCAAGTGGATTGACGACTTGAAGCTGCGTGTTGGCTACGGTGTGACAGGTAACAACAACTTCTCGTCAACCTACATGGCCAACATGCTCGGCTCCGATGCCTACTGGCTCTTGCCCAATGGCAGCTGGAAGAAGTCATACGGAAAGTCGCAGAACGTCAACCCCGATCTGGGATGGGAGCAGAAGAAGGAGTGGAACTTCGGTATCGACTACTCGCTCCTCGGCGGACGTCTCTATGGCAAGTTCGACTACTTTGTGCGCAACATCGACAACCTTCTCTACGAGGTCAGTGTGCCGCAGCCTCCCTTCACTCAGGGCACCCAGTGGCAGAACATCGGCAAGATGCAGATCAAGGGATGGGAGTTTGAGATTGGCGGTGTTCCAGTCAAGACAAAAGACTTTGTGTGGACCTCCAACCTTAACCTGAGCCACAACAGCGGAAAGATCAAGACCCTGTGGGGCAACAACTCTTACTACAACGGCAACGGCTTCCCCGCTCCTGGCACACCGGGCGATGCAGCACGCATTGAGGAAGGCTCAACCATCGGCAAGTTCTTCATCTGGAAATGGGCAGGATTTGACGAGAACGGCAACTTCCTTCTCTACGACAAGGACAACAACGTCATTCCTGCAGAGAAGAAGACCGAGCTTGACAAGCGCTACATGGGCGACTACAACCCCAAGGTCATAGCATCATGGAACAACACGTTCACCTATAAGAACTGGGATCTCGGCATCAACATGCGTAGCTGGATCGACTTCGATGTCTTCAACACCATGAACATGTACTTCGGCATACAGGGTCGCGGCAACAACAATGTGCTGAAAGACGCCTATGGCAAGTTCGACCACATCCGTGGCGAGAAGCAGATTTGTGATTACTACCTTGAGGACGGCACCTTCCTGAAGATTGATGCCATAACTTTGGGTTACACTTTCGACATGACGAAATACACCAAGTTTGTAAAGAACATTCGTCTGTGGGGCACCTGCGGCAACGTGTGCTGCATCACTGGCTACAGCGGCATGAACCCCGAGGTCAACATCGCAGGATGGGATCAGGGTACAGAGAAGTTCTGGGAAGGTTACTATCCCATGGCACGCACTTGGACTTTTGGTATGCAGTTTAATTTCTAAAAAACATCACGAATATTATGAAAACCAAAAACATATTGAAGTCGGTGATTGGATGTGTTGTCGCATCGGCGGCACTCACCTCATGCAACGTCGACCCCGAATTTTACACTCAGGTCACACCCGAGACATTCTACACCAGCCAAGAGGCCGTGTATCAACGTTATGCGCGTCCTTTTACCCACTGGAGATGGTATGCTGGACACAACGAGAACTTATGGCGTCTACAGGAGCTCGGCACCGATGAGTTCATGTTGCCAACAAGAGGTAGCGACTGGTTTGACGGCGGAAACTATCAGAAGCTCCACCATCACGAGTACACGGACGACATGACATGCATCTCTGAGGGATGGAAACTGTCGCAGATGGGAACCGCCCTTGCGTGGGATGCGCTTGAAGACCTTGAGGACGTAGATTTCAACAAATTGGGATTCCCCGAAGGCACACGCGAGTCGATGCTCACACAGCTGCAGTCGCTCGTGTCCTATTTCTATCTTAAGGGCCTTGACCTCTTCGGCGGCATGCCGCTTTACACCACTACACGAAGCGACATCCAGCCACGCGCAACCGATGAGCAGACCTTTGCTTTCATCGATTCGTTGCTCACAGTGTCGCTGAAGGGACTGCCCGTAAAGCAAGAATTGGGAGCCAAGGAAACGGGTGCCATCAACGCTGCCGCTGCCGCCGCAATGAAGGCTCAGCTCTATTTCAACGCCAAATCTTACATACGCAAGGAGATGTGGAGCGAGTGTGCTGCCATCTGTCAGGACATCATCGACGGCAAGTATGGCAAGTATGCGCTTGATCCCGACTGGACCAACATTTTCGGATTCAACAACGAAACGAGTCCTGAGATCATTTGGAGCGTGCCGAGCGAGAACGCAAAGCTTGAGAGCGACGGCATGCATTGGGCAGACATGGTGCCATACAACTATCGCAACTACTTGGGTGGTGTTGAAAACTCTGGCTCCAACAATGCTGTTGGTTTGATGCCAAGTCTTGATCCCACAGGCAAGCCCTACACCTCAAAATTGGGTCGCGTCTACTCTAAGTTCAACGACAAGGACATCCGCAAGCAGAATTATGTCTATTTAGGCGACGGCAAATACCGTGGAATGTTCATCGTGGGTAAGTTGCAGAACCCGCTCCATCCCGAATGGACCTGCACTGGTAGCCGCGAGTATAAGGGTCAGATCATCAACGAGGTAGACCAGGTGGCCTATTTCACTCGTGTGAAGAACGACCTTTACAAGAAGGCCGATGGCTCTTATATGTATAATTCGGTTGCCGACTTACCCTCAACAATCGCTACTGCCGAGGAAAACTCTGGCATTCGCGTCACAAAGGTAAGCCCACGCCCCACACAGGAGGACAAGAAGCTGATGTACAATCCAGATGTGCCAATCATCCGTTTGGCTGAGGTCTATTACATGTTGGCCGAGTGTAAGATGCGCTTGGGTGACAAGGCTGGAGCTGCCACACTCATCAACACCGTGCGCAAGCGCTACTTTGAGAACGGCAATGACCCCAACCCCGTAACCGCCGCCAACCTCGACAAGTATCGCATGCTCGACGAGTGGCAGCAGGAGTTTGTGGCTGAGGCTCGCCGCCGTACCGACCTTGTGCGTTGGGATGCTTACGTCACAGAAGACTGGTGGGACCACAAGGCCACCAATAACCCTAACTTTAACCGCTTCCCCATCCACTATTCTGTTCTTGAGGCTAACCAGAAGCTGAAGCAGAACCCGGGCTATGGTCGTGATTAACGGTTAAGCGATAAGCTAATAATATATAAGGTGGGTCGTCTTTTCGACCCACCTTTAATTCTTTTTATCACATACTTATGAAAATCAGAAGATTTTTAGCATTGGCATCTTTGGCTTTGTTGCCCTTGTGCAGCATGCAGGCAAAGACACAAGCAGCCGACGATGCTCAGATGAACCGGTTCATCGATGGCCTGATGGCCAAGATGACGCTACAGGAGAAGATCGGACAGCTCAACCTCTCCGTCACGGGAACAATCGTCACCGGACAAGCCAAGAGCAGCGACATCGCCGGAAAGATAACGCGCGGCGAGGTGGGTGGACTGTTCAATCTTAAAGGCGTGAAGAACATACGCGACATGCAGAAGATAGCGGTGGAGCAAAGCCGCCTGAAGATTCCGTTGCTGTTCGGCATGGACGTTATCCATGGCTACGAGACGGTGTTCCCCATTCCCTTCTCGCTCTCTTGCTCATGGGACATGCAGGCCATAAAGCGCAGCGCACAGATAGCGGCACAGGAGGCATCGGCCGACGGCTTAAACTGGACCTTCTCGCCCATGCTCGACATCTGTGTAGACCCGCGCTGGGGACGCATGGCAGAGGGCAGCGGTGAGGACCCTTACTTAGGCTCTCAGGTCGCCCGCGCCATGGTTGAAGGCTATCAAGGCACCGACCTGTCGGCACCCAACACGGTGATGGCGTGCATCAAACATTTTGCTCTTTACGGTGGCTCTGAGGCGGGACGCGATTATAACACGGTCGACATGAGCCGTTGGCGCATGTTCAACTATTACATGCCTCCCTACAAGGCCGCCGTCGATGCTGGCGCCATGAGCGTCATGACCTCCTTCAACACCTTCGAGGGCGTTCCTTCCACCGCCAACCGCTGGCTGCTTACCGATGTGCTGCGTGGCATGTGGGGCTTCAAGGGCATGGTCGTGACCGACTATACTGCCATCGCCGAGATGATGGACCACGGTTTGGGTGATCTCAAGACCGTGTCGGCACTTGCCCTGAACGCCGGCACCGACATGGACATGATGTCTGACGGTTATCGTGGCACGTTGGCACAGTCGATAGCTGAAGGCAAGGTGTCTGAAGCCGCTGTCAACGCCGCCTGCCGCCGCGTTTCAGTTCTTCAGTTCTTCTGTTTTTCAGTTCTTCTGTTTTTCTATTCTTGTTTTATATCGTGCGTCCCTGCACAACAAAACTTTGGTCTGAAGGCAGAATGTTTCCTTCAAGCGTTATGCGGTTTGAGTTGAAGTTTGGACTCACGGTTATGCTTGCCTCGTTGTTGTCCTTCCACATCCTTATGTAGACCTGCGCCGAGATGGCAATGCCCTGAACATAGAACGAGAGCGTGGTGCTGCCCTTCTTGTCGGTTTCCATCTTATACTTGCCAATCGTTCCTTCCACCGTCACGCCACCCATGCCGTTGGGACCGGCGACAGGGATGTTGAACGACAGCTGCACCGTGGCTGTGTTTTTCTTCACGGTCACAAAGTTGGTTGACGGCGTGACGTAGGCGCGTTGTCCATACTTGAACACCACGCGGTTTGCCTCAAGCGTGAACATAGAGTCGCGCATGGCTTGCAGAGCCTGCTCGTGCTGTATGCTGTCAATCTGCTGTTGCAAGCGTTTCTGTTCCTGCCTGTTGAGCTTTTGTTTCAGTTCTACCTGTGCCTTTTGATCGTTGAGCTGTTGCTGTTTTCCGTACACGTCATCCTGTGCATGCATGCTCATTGCGCCAATCATGACCGCAATGAGCGTTAACAAAATCTTTTTCATAATCAGTTGTCTCCTTTTTTATAGAAAACGTTTTCTTCAATTCTCTTTAATCTGAAAACACTGATAAAGTCAAAATCTTGTATGACGAACGTTTATTATTTGTTAAACCCAAATCGGTCGTTAGGGCTTGCTTGTATTTTGGATTTTTAGAAGAGTGGATTTTGTTTGGCTTTTAATGAGTAATAGCGAGCTATTGCGAATTAAAAACAAGCAAAAGACACCTTATAAAAAACAAAAGACTGCAAGCAGTTTTAAAATACTACATAAAACGGCCTAATGACCGATTTGGGTTAATAAGATGCTGTGCATGCAAAACCTTCTGCTGCCACGCGGTCGCGTATGGTGTTAAGCTCTTCGCGAGTGGCTTTCAGAAGGTCCTGGTCTGGTGTCTCGCGGTCAATGGTGTAGATCATCACCTCCATTGGCTTGATCTTGCGCAGGGCTTCAAGCCATGGTGTGACAAAGCGCTCAGAAGTGTTGTCCACATTGTCGGCACCCATGCGGCCTTTCATGAACATGGTCTGTATGATGACGTGGCCGTTGAACGAGCGCAGCCCCTCGATGATGTTGTCCACGCTATAGTTGGGGCTTACGGGGCGGTCCACCTTTCTTATATAGTCAATGTCCACGGTGTCGAGCTTAAGGATGTTGTTGTCAACCTTCATCAGCGCGTCATGAACCTGTGGTCGGTGAATGAACGTAGAGTTGCTGAGCACCGACACTTTGGCTTCAGGAAAATATTTGTCTCTTAGGGCTATGGTGTCGTCAATTATCTCCGCAAACTGTGGGTGTCCTGTCGGTTCGCCGTTGCCCGCAAAGGTGAGCACGTTAGGCTCTGTGTCGCTGTCGCGCATCTCAATGAGCTTCTTTTCCAAAGCCTCGCTCACCTCCTCGCGTGAGGGGCGTGGCAGGGTGGGGCGGTGGTCGGCGTTGTAGCCACACTCGCAGTAGATGCAGTCGAACGAACATGTCTTTCCGTCTGCCGGTTGCAGATTGATGCCTAACGAGATGCCCAGTCGTCTACTGTGAATCGGTCCGAAGATGGGCGATGGATAAATTATTGTTGCCATAATGTTATTACCTTTTTCTAAATTATTATCTCTTTCTTCTTTTTAGTTATCTCTTTTCGTTATCTCTTTTCTTTCTCTTTTTTCAAAGAAAAAGTCTCTAATTCGGCACAAAAGTAATAATTATTTGTGAAACGAGCACCCTCTTTGCCTTATCCTCTTGTTAATAGTGGTTAAACCTTATGCTGTGTGGATTTTTTTTTGTTACTTTGCAGGAAATTTGGTGTATTATACCTGTTTGCAAATGGGAAAAAAACGTAAAAAGACCGGCAGTCGTCATGGATTGCAGGCGATAACTCTATGTATAAGCACCGCCATGGTGCTTGTTTTGTTGGGTCTTGTCACCCTTTCGGTGCTCACGGCTCGCAATCTCTCGTCATACGTTAAGCAGAACATTGTCGTGACGCTCATGCTTCAAGACGACATGACCGATTCGGAGGCGCAACAGTTTTGTGCCCGTCTCGGAACATTGTCTTATGTCAACAGCATGGAGTATATAAGCAAGGAGAAGGCCTTGCGTCAAGGCATCAAGATGTTGGGTGAGGACCCTCGCGAGTTTATCGGTGCCAATCCGTGGCCACCGTCAATAGAGCTGACGCTGAAGGCCGACTATGCCAACAACGACTCGTTGAAATATATCTCGCGCGAGCTTACGGCTTATCCTAAGGTCACAAAGGTGAGCTATCAACGCGACCTGTTGGAGAACGTCAACCGCACGATTGCGCGTGTGAGCCTTGTCCTCCTTTCGTTGGCTGTGTTGCTCACCATCGTGTCGTTCTCGCTCATCAACAACACCGTGCGCCTCGGCATCTATGCTCGTCGCTTCTCCATCCACACCATGAAACTTGTGGGTGCTTCTTGGAGCTTCATCCGCGGGCCGTTTGTGCGTCGCGCCGTCGGCATCGGACTTCTTGCCTCTGTGTTGGCTTGCGCCGCTCTTGGCGCTATCTATTATGCCCTCTTCCTCTATGAGCCCGAGATCTTGAGCTTCCTTACCTGGGATGTGCTTGCCATCACCGCTGGCGTGGTGTTCGTTTTCGGCATTGCCATTACTGCGTTCTGCGCCACGATTTCCGTAAACAAATTCTTGCGGATGAAGGCGGGGGAACTGTATAAGATTTAAATTACAATGGCTGTCCGCTTTTGAAAGGGAAAAGTGAAGAACGAAGAGTGAAGAATTCAATGGACTTTTTAAAAGGTAAAAAATAAATAAGGGAGTTGATGCTTCTTGAAAGATGGTAATCTTGAAAGAGGATAATCTTGAAAGGAAGGGCAAAATCGGCTGAAAGCCGATAATTCAAAAATCAAAAATCAAAAATCAAAAATCGATAACTTCCTGTCAAAAAAATAAGAAAAATGGATAAAAGAAATTATGCGTTCGGCAAGACCAACTTTATATTGTTGGCTGTCGGCATGTTGATTGTTGTTGTCGGCTTCTGCCTTATGAGTGGCGGCGGTTCCGATGAGACGGTGTTCGATGCCTCTATCTTCGATGTTCGCCGCATCAAGGTGGCACCCGTTGTGTGCCTCGTGGGCTTCCTCTCTATGATCTATGCCATCGTGCATAAACCTAAGGACAACGGTGACAACAACATAGAGGAAACGAAAGTTGATGATGATGTTGAGGCTTAATGGCTGAAGCGATAACGTCTATAATTGACAATTAAAAAGAAGGGAAAGAAGAAAACAATGAATTGGTTTGAAGCATTGGTCCTTGGCATCGTGCAGGGACTTACAGAATATCTGCCCGTGAGCAGCAGTGGTCATCTCGCCATCGGCTCATCTCTCTTTGGTGTAAACGGTGAGGACGACCTCGCGTTCACCGTCTTGGTGCATGTGGCAACGGTGCTCAGCACACTCGTGGTGCTGTGGAAAGAAATCGACTGGATCTTGAAAGGTCTGTTCAAGTTTAAGATGAACGACGAAACAAAATATTTCCTCAACATCGTGGTGTCGATGATCCCTGTTGGTGTTGTGGGAGTGTTCTTCAAGGACAAGGTGGAAGAAGTGTTTGGCTCTGGTCTGCTCATCGTCGGACTGATGCTCCTCGTCACCGCCGCTCTCCTCACCTTCTCTTATTATGCTAAGCCGCGTCAGCGTGAACATATCTCTATGAAAGACGCGTTCATCATAGGTCTGGCCCAGGCTTGCGCTGTTATGCCCGGACTCTCACGTTCAGGAAGCACCATCGCCACAGGTCTGCTCCTCGGCAACAAGAAAGAGAAGCTTGCACAGTTCTCGTTCCTCATGGTCATACCTCCCATCCTTGGCGAGGCTCTCCTCGATTTGCTCAAGGCCGCTAAGGGCGAAGAGGCGTTTGGCAACATCGATGTCCTGCCGCTTGCCGTTGGCTTCGTGGCAGCCTTTGTGAGCGGCTGCATCGCTTGCAAGTGGATGATCAACATCGTGAAGAAAGGCAAGCTCGTGTGGTTCGGCGTTTATTGTGCCATTGCCGGAGCCGTCACCATCGTGTGCTCGCTTCTCTAAAAGAATAGAGACGTGAATGCCGCCCAGAATAGTAAAAAACAAAAAACTCTGAAATCCAAATAATGAATTTCACTAAAGGCGAAATTATCGCTATCAACAAGCCATACCGCATGACCAGCTTCGGCGCCTTGGCTTACGTTCGTAAACGCATAAGTGAGCGTAGCGGCGTGAAGCGCGTCAAGACAGGCCACGCCGGTACATTAGACCCTCTGGCCACAGGTGTGCTCATCCTCTGCACAGGTAAGAAGACCAAAGAGATAGAAACGCTGCAAGCCCACTCTAAGGAATACACTGCCACCCTACAGCTCGGAGCAACAACACCCAGCTACGACTTGGAGCATGAGGTTAACGCCACCTATCCTACCGACCACATCACCCGTGAGCTTGTCGATGAGGTGCTACAGCAGTTTGTCGGCGACATAGAGCAGGTGCCACCGTCTTACAGCGCATGCAAGATCAACGGCGACCGTGCCTATAAGCTGAAACGTCAGGGCGAGACCGTGGAACTGAAAGCCAAGACCGTGCATGTCGATTTCATCAACGTGCTCTCTTTCGATCCCGAGACCATGCTCCTGCAGATCCATGTGGGCTGCGGCAAAGGTACCTACATTCGTTCCTTGGCACGCGACATAGGCAGAGCGCTCAACAGCGGTGCTTACCTCACGCAGCTCTGCCGCACCCGTGTCGGCGACGTGCGCATTGACGACTGCATTAAGCTTGACGACATCGAGCAATGGCTCGACAACCAGAACATAGAAAAAACAGACAAAGAATCAAAGAATAATGAAGTTATCTCAGTTTAAATTTAAATTGCCAGAAGAACAAATCGCACTCTATCCTCACAGCATCTACCGTGAGTTTAAAAACGATGAGGGCGAGATGGAGAAGTTTCGCATCACACGCCGCGACGAGTGCCGCCTCATGGTGTTGCACCGCAAGTCGCAGCAGATAGAGATGTACAAGAAGGACGAGAACGGAAAACCCATCGAGGGCGAGTATCTCGATTTCCGCAATGTGCTCGACTATTTTGATGAGGGCGACACCTTCATCTTCAACGACACCAAGGTGTTCCCCGCACGTCTCTATGGCACCAAGGAGAAGACCGATGCCAAGATTGAGGTGTTCCTGCTGCGCGAGCTCAACGAGGAGATGCGTCTGTGGGACGTGCTCGTGGAACCGGCCCGAAAGATCCGTATCGGTAACAAACTGTTCTTTGATGAGAGTGGCACCATGGTCGCTGAGGTCATAGACAACACCACCAGCCGCGGACGCACCCTGCGCTTCCTCTACGACTGCCCCCACGACGAGTTCAAGCGCGAGCTGTTCGCATTAGGCGAGGCACCGCTCCCACGTTATATCATCGACCGCCGCGAAAATCATCACGGCACCGAGGACGATTTTGACGACTTCCAGTGTATCTTTGCCAAGAACGAGGGTGCCGTAACAGCACCTGCCACAGGCCTTCATTTCAGCCGTGAGCTGATGAAGCGCATGGAGATCAAGGGCATCAACTTCTCTTATATCACCCTCCATTGCGGATTGGGCAACTTCCACGACATCGAGGTAGAGGACCTTACCAAGCACAAGATGGACTCGGAGCAGATGATCGTAGGTCCCGAGGCATGCAAGATTGTGAACAAGACCAAGCTTGCCGGCCGTCACGTCTGTGCCATAGGCACCAGCGTGGTTAAGGCCACAGAGACAGCTGTAGGCACCGACGGCTTGCTTAAGGAGTATGATGGCTGGACAAACAAGTTTATCTTCCCTCCTTACGAGTTTGGCCTGGCCGACTCTATGGTTGCCAACTTCTATCACCCTCTGTCAACGCTCCTCATGGAGACCGCTGCTTTCGGTGGCTACGACCTCGTTATGGAAGCCTACAACCTTGCCGTGAAGCACGGCTACATGTTTGGCTGCTACGGCGATGCTCTGCTCATCGTCAACGACTGATAACTCTGCAAAAGCGTCATAACGCAACAACAACGATAAGTGAAGGCTATATTCGTGCTTCTTGTCACAGCTGCGGCAAGGCAAGAATATAGCCTTTCTTGCTTGCTTTAATTTTCAAAACAACAACAACATGCACACAGTTTATCTTTCTTTAGGATCCAATCTTGGCAACCGCAAGCGCTTGCTCCATGATGCTATCGGCATGATTGGCGAACAGGTGGGATGTGTAGAGCGCGAGTCGTCTTTCATAGAGACCGAGCCGTGGGGCTTTGCCTCGCCCAACAAGTTTCTGAACTGTTGCGTGAAGGTGCTCACCTCTTTGTCGCCACATCAGCTTCTGGAGACGACCCAGCACATAGAGCGCGAGATGGGACGCACACAAAAGTCGGTCGACGGCCAATATCACGACCGCGTCATCGACATCGACATCTTGCTCTACGACCGGGTGAGCGTCAACGAAGACGACCTCGTCATACCCCATCCTCTCATGCACGAACGTCCGTTCGTCATGGTTCCGCTACGCGAAATAAATGAGGATGTGTGACGGCACGGGAATTTTCTGTTTGTACCAATAGGGCAATGCAAAAAAAAGCCACCCCTGCTCACGCAGAAGTGACTTCAAAATTATTCTAATTAACCCAAAACATTATCTAAAAATCCATTTCTGATTTCTCGTTACTGATTTGTCGTTACATCATTCTTGGCGGTCGCATGCCGCCACCCATTGGCGGTCTCATGCCGCCTGGGCCACCAAAGCTTCCGTGTCCGCCACGACCCTCAGGGCCTCTGTTGCCGTCGCGTCCTCCAATCTTGCCTCCAAACATGTTGAAGCGGTAGACCACATGCAACATGGCGTAGCTGTTGATGCTGTTATACTCGATGTCGCTGCGTTGCGTGGCGTTGATGGTTCTGCTGAAGTTGCTCTGGTTGTCGAGAATGTCGTAGAACTGCAGCATCACCGTCAGCGGCTTGCCCTTGAGGAAGCTCTGTGCTATCTGCGCGTTCCACACCAGCTCGTTCGTGTTCATCGACTTGTCGCTGTAGCCGCGTCGGCTGTTCTCGTGCAGGTCGGTGCTGAGGCTCATGCCCCACGGCGTGTTTACAGAGAGCGTGCCTCCATAGGCAAACTGCCATGTGTCGAGGTTGGCCTGGCTCTGCAGCTCGTTGCGCGAGTGGGTGTAGTTGAATGATCCGTCAAGCGCCAGCTCCACCCAGTTGGTGCGCAGGCTCGTCTCCAGTCGCTCGCCTATGTTAAGGCTCTTCGTCACGTTCTTCTGTGCCGTGGCGCTGCGGTTGAGGTTCACGAAGCCCACCATGTGGTTGTAGCCATAGTTGGTCGACGTGTTGACGTTCCAGACGCCTGTCGTGTCTATCGACGTGTTGAACATAAACATGCCGTTGAGGTTCCAGTTGCCGTTTATGTTGCGCGGCGTTGTTGTCCGTCCGCCCGTCTTCTCGTCATAGGTCGTCTCTGAGCCCACGGCGTTGCGGGTGTTTGAGAAGTTGAGGAACGACACGATGACCTGTGAGCGCTTCTGTCTGAAGTTGTGGTAGAAAGCGAACAGGTTGTTCGTGAACGACGGCTTCAAGCCGGGGTTACCCTTTCTGATGTTCAGCGGGTCGCTGTCGTCAGTGATGTCGAGCATGTCGCTAATGCTTGGCTGTGACGTTGTGCCGCGGTAGCGAATGCGCATGTCGTGCGTCTTGCTGAAGCGGTATCTGAAGTCGAGCGTCGGCGTGACGTTCACCACGTTGCGTGTGGTGTCAGAGTGAACGCCGTGATAGTCTTGTATGAAGTGTGAGGTCTGTGGCTGCACCATCACGCCCACGTTGAAGTTATATTTTTCTCTGATCATTCGGAACATCAGCTCCATGTCATGCGTGTAGTTCTTATATTCCGAGAATCTGCTCAGCGACTCGTCCTTGTAGTCGGTATATGGTTTCTGCAAGAGTGTGAGGTAGCCGTCCCAGTTGCGGTAGCTGTTTGCCACGTCGCTGAAGAAGTTCTCGCCCAGATTGCTGAAATCGTATGTTGCGCGGTCGCTCTTGCTGTAGCTGTAGTTGAACTTGTAGCTCATCTGCAGGAACGTAGCCTTCCACAACGGCTCGCTGTATGTTGTCTGCACCGTGTAGCTCCACGTCTTTGTGGGTGTCACGTTGTAGCGGTTTGTCTGGTATGTAGAGTCGGCTTCGGGGTTAAGCTTGCTCTTTATCTGGTAGAGGTGCACGTTGTTTGTCGACAAGCTCTTGCTGTTGCCCTCGTTGTAAGAGCCCTCCAGACGCAGCGTCACGTTGCGTCCCATGCTGTTGAGCTTGCGGTTCAGCTGTAGCGAGCCTCCCACCTGCTTGCTGTCGCTGTAAGACAGCGAGTTGTTGCGGTTGCTGTTCACCATCAGCCCCTCTGCCGCCATCTGCTTTATGGCCTCTGCTGCCAACGGGTCGCTGACGTGCAGGTAAGGGTCATCGTTATATGATGCCGCTTGGCTTCCTGAGCGCGAGTCGTTAGAAGAGAAGCTGAACCGCGGACGGAACATGATGTTTGTCAGCGTGTCGGGCTTCCATTCAAGACGCATGTGCGCGTTCCAACTGTTGGAGCGTGTGTAGTTTTGGCTTATGCTGTTGCTGTAAGCTCCGTTGGTGGTTATGAAGTTTTGCGCCGACCTCTTCGAGTAAGCATCGCCGTCGTTGTGGTTCCACCTCACGCTACCGTCGAGCTGCAGCGTCTTCTGGTTGTCATAGTTGAAGTTGGCACCGAGCATCTTCGACGCGCTCAGTCCGCTGCTTCCTCGTCCGAAGTTGCCTCGTCCGCCGCCACCGGGAAATCCTCTGTCGGCCACGTTGTTGGCGCTTCCGAAGGTCATGACCCTGATGTCGTTCTGCATCACGGCAGCCATGAGGCGTTCCGAGTAGCGGTTGTGTGTGCCCACGCTCACGTCGGCGTTCGAAAACATGCCTTTGTTCATGCCTCTCTTTATGCCGAAATCGAGAACTGTCGACTCGTTGCCGTCGTCAATGCCTGTCACGCGAGCGAGATCGCTCTTCTCGTCATAAGCCTTGATCTTGTCCACGATGGAGGTGGGCAGGTTCTTGAGGGCCGTCTTCGTGTCGCCCGTCATAAACTCCTTTCCGTCAACCTTGATCTTCTTGACCTCTTTGCCGTTGATCGTTATCTTTCCGTTTTCGTCGATCTCGGCACCCGGCAGGCGTTTCACCAGCTCCTCGATGGCAGACCCCTCGGGTGTGCGGAAAGCTGACGAGTTGTAGACGAACGTGTCTTCTTTCACCACCACCTTCTTGGCTTGTCCCGTCACGGTTGCTCCCTTAAGCATTACGGCGTCTTCGCTCATGGTCATGTTGCCCATGTTCATGTTGCGGTCGCCGCTGACGGTGATGTTCTTCACAAGAGGTTTGTAGCCCACGCTTGTGAGCTTGAGCAGATACTTGCCGTTCTTAGGTGCCTTGAGGCTGAAAGAGCCTCTCGTGTCGCTCACCGTTCCCGCCACATAGACGCTGTCTGTTCGCAGCAGTTGCACGGTGACCTGTTCCATCGCTTCCTTTGTGTCGTTGTCGGTAAGCGTGCCGCTTATTTTCCTTTCCTGTGCGCTTGCTGCCAAGGCCATGATGGCGAGCAGCAGCGTCATTAGCGTTTTCTTCATAGTGTTACATTTGTCTCTGTGCCTATCGGTTGACATGTGCCTGTTGGCTTTCGGTTAAGATGTCATGTTGAGAGGCTTTTTTTTTAATTGAATTTGCGATATTATGACGCTACTTTTGGAAAAAGGTTTAACCGATGTCGATTTTTTTTTGAAAAAAATGATTCTTTGTCATATCGGTCTTTACAAAACTTCCCCACACATATTTCTATTTTTACCGTGCTTTTCGTTCGTCGTTCTTTCAACATTTTTCTTTTTTATCTAGTCATTTCTTTTTTTTTTCAATGTAATTTATTATTTTTGTTGGATGAATAGAAAATAAGGTCAAGCAATCATACACGACAACAAAAAGAGATATGATAAAAAACATAATGGAACGCAACGCTGGTGCAGCAGCTGGACAGAGAGAGATGGATGTGCTAAGAAAGTATTTCCCACAATGCTTCAGCGCTGATGGCGAGTTCGATATAGAAGCTTTCAAAGCGGCCTTGCCAGGTGGAACAACGCTTACAGACGAGACAAGCGGTTTCAACTGGTTAGGCAAGAACTATGCCCGCATGCTTACCAACATGGACACGACAACGCTCATTCGTCCTGACGAGGAGCATAACGCAAAGCCTGAGAACCGCAACAGCAAGAATGTTTATATAAGCGGCGACAACCTGGATGCCTTGCAGCATCTCGTAAAGTCGTATGGCGGCAAGGTGAAGGTTATATATATCGACCCTCCATACAACACAGGAACGGATGGATTTGTGTATAACGACAAATTCAATTTTACCGCTGATGAGCTGGCATTGCGTTTGGATATCTCTCCCGAACGTGCTGCCCGCATCCTTAACATGACACGTCGTGGAAGTGCCAGCCATGCGGCTTGGCTCACATTCATGTTGCCCAGACTGTCGTTTGCACGCGACCTGCTGACAGACGATGGCGTGATCTTTATTTCTATTGACGACAATGAGCAGGCTAATCTGAAGAATCTCTGTGATGAGGTGTTTGGAGAGGAATGTTTTATTGCGCAATTTATTTGGATATCTAAGACAGGTGGTGGCAGTGATAATAGTCAGGTCGTTTCAGATCATGAGTATGTATTGTGCTACTCACACATTCCAAATGCGGATAATTCTATTTCAAAAATCTTGGTAGAATCAGAAGTGTTGGATAAAAAAGATGAATTTGGCCCTTATCGTTTAGGAAGAGAACTTAATAAGTGGGGCTCAAATTCTAGGAGAGAAGACAGGCCAACCATGTTTTTCCCCATTGCTGGTCCTAATGGAGAGAATGTATATCCAATAAGAAATGATGGAACAGAAGGATGTTGGCGATGGGGAAAACAAGCTATGTTATCTGCTGTTGAGAAGCATAATGTAGAATTCGTAAAGAGATCAAATGGAACATATATTGTTTATGAGAAAATTAGATCAAACAATCCTAGGCAGAAACCATTTAGAACTTTCTTGAAGGATACAGGCACAACAGCGGAAGGAACGAAACAAATAAAAAAAATATTTGGTAGAAAGGTGTTCTCATATCCTAAACCAATTCAATTGGTTAAGCAATTATTGGAAATGGGATTAGATGATGGTGATATTTTTGTCGATTTCTTTGGTGGATCCTCTACTTCTGCTCATGCAATCTTGGAAAACAATATAGCTAAGGGGATTGATGTTAAATATATTCTTATTCAGCTTCCTGAGACTTGTAATCCTGATACAGAAGCCTTCAAGGCAGGTTACAAGACCATCGACCAAATAGGCATGGAGCGCATCAAACGGGCCGCAAAGAAGATTAAGGAGGCCAACCCTCTCTTCTCTGGCGACCTCGGCTTCAAGCATTACACCTTGGAAGAGCCAAAGCAAGATGCCCTGTTGCTGATGGAGCAATTCGATCCGATAAGCAACAATATTACGGACTTTAGCGTTGATGACTTTGGTTTGGAAACCGTTCTCCGCACATGGCTTGTGGCAGATGGCTATGGTTTGACAGAAGATGCTGAAGAGGTGCTGCTTGGCAGATATAAAGCCTATTGGAAGGGCGACCATCTCTATCTGGTTAATCCAGACCACGACTTCGATGCCAGCAGCATTGCTGCTTTGATGGACAAATATAACGGTGAGCAGTTCTCGCCCCACAACATCGTGATCTTTGGCTATAGCTTCGACTTCACCCACCGCGAGGAGCTGCAAAAGAACCTGCGCACGCTGAAGGAAGGCAACAAAACATTAACCGTAAACCTTGATGTGAGATATTGATGGAACTAAAACTTGAAAACAATCTTCCGCACCAACTCATGCCCGTGGAGGGCGTTGCCGCGGTGGTGGAAGACTCAATACAGGAAGCGCCAAAGGCGAGCAACCAAAATCCGCAGCTGAAATATCAGCTCAGCGGCGCTGCGTTGATGGCTGTGCGCGAAAAAGCAAATATCTTGGACAAAGCCACAAAGCAGAGGGTTACCCACTACATGCTCACAGACAAGATTAACAGTCTGCCACACCATCGTCTGCTCGACATAAAGATGGAGACGGGCACGGGCAAGACCTACGTCTACACCCGGACGATGTTTGAGCTGCACAAGCGTTGTGGCATAAACAAGTTTATCATCGCCGTGCCAACATTGCCCATCAAGGCAGGCACAGCTTCGTTCTTGCAGGAGCCCGAGGTGGAGCGCCATTTTAAGAACGTGTGCCACTATAATGCCGAGATAGAGCTATGCTTGCTTGAGCCTTCGAAAACAAAGAAAAAAGGCCGTCAGAACATGCCGTCGGCTGTGGGCCATTTCTTTTATGGCACACACCATGTGAAGAACAAAATTTATGTGCTTCTGTTAAACACCCAACTGCTCACCAACGGCAAGCTGCTCACCCGTGACGACTATGACCAGATGCTTGGCGACTTTCATCGGCCTGTCGATGCCATTGCCGACACACGGCCTGTGCTTATTATCGATGAGCCACACCGCATGGAGCGTGGCAGCAAATCGTACATGGCGCTGATAGAGAATTTCCGACCGCAGCTGGTGTTGCGCTATGGAGCAACTTTCCCTGAAATAACTGTCGGCAAGGGCAAGAACAAACATTCGGTGAAAGACTACCAAGAGCTTATTTACGAGCTGAACGCAGCCGACTCTTTCAACAAAGGGCTTATAAAGGGTGTGTCTAAAGAGCATCTGGAGCTGCCTGGCGGAAAGCAAGCTGATAAGAAGGTGAAGGTGCTTTCAACCGTTAAGGGCGACAGCGCAAACCTGAAGCTGACAACTGCCGACAACGGAAGCAAAACTTTCACGCTTCATGTGGGCGACAGTCTCAGCGTTATCGACAACGACCTTGACGGCGTGGTTGTTGAGGAAATTTCAAAGAACGGCGTAAGCCTGAGCAACGGACAAGAGAAGCTGAAAGGCGAGGAGTTTTTTCCCGACCAGTTTGCCGTGTCTTATCAGGAAGGCATGATTGAGCTTGCCTTGATGCGCCATTTTGAGACCGAGCGCGAGAACTTCTGCCGTGAAGGTCTGCCCATCAAGACGCTTGCCTTGTTCTTCATCGACAGCATTGAGAGCTTTCGTGGACCTGAAGGCAAGAACGACGGTTGGCTGCGGATGAAGTTTCTTGAGATGCTGAAAGCAAGGGTGAAGAAAGAACTGGCACGGCAGAACACAAAAGAGTATGAGGCGTACCTACAGGCCACTCTCGACAATCTTGATGCCTCTTGTATAGGATATTTCTCTCAAGACAACCTCGACAACGAAGAGAATATTGCCAATGAGGTGAAACTGATCCTGCATGGCAAAAAAGAATTGCTCAGCTTTACCGACGATAAGGGCAAACCTAATGTGCAGCGTTTCCTGTTCTCCAAATGGACCTTGAAGGAAGGCTGGGACAACCCGAACGTGTTCACTATCTGCAAACTGCGTTCCAGCGGGTCTGAGACAAGCAAGTTGCAGGAGGTGGGGCGTGGTCTGCGTCTGCCTGTTGACAGCGCGGGCAACAGAATAAGCGACAGCTCGTTCATGCTCAATTATATAGTCGATTTCACGGAGAAAGATTTCGCAACCAAGCTTGTGGCTGAGATAAACGGCGACCTTGAGGCAGAACAGAGAGCTGCGCTTTCTATCAATGCGGATGAAATTGTTAAGGTGGCAGAAAAGCGTGAAATGGATGTCAACACCTTCTTCATTGAACTGATGACAAAGGGCTATGTTGACTTTGACAAGAAAGTTGTGCCCGAGAAGTTTGATGACTTGCTGAAAGAGTATCCTGAGTTTAAGAACTTTAATGGCGGCGTTGACACGTCACGCATCAAAGACCGCAACACCAGTCGCACCAACAAGATACACGTCAGAAAGGCAAGGTTTGAGGAGCTGCGCGAGCTGTGGGCACAGCTCAACCGCAAATACATCCTCTTTTTTGACAAAGAGATAGACCGGCAGATAGAGGCAGCTCTTCCTGGCATTATAAAGGACAAGCAGGTATTCGCGCTTCAAACGGTGGAGACATCGCGCAAGGTTATTCAGTTTGACGGAAACGTGGCTGTGGCAAATGAGTGGACCCATGCACAACTCACGTTGCACAACCGCCATTATGCGTATAATGATTTCTTGAAGCGTGCTTCGCGACATACAAACATTCCGCTTCACATGCTTCATAAAGCAATATGTGAAGCGGTCGAAAAAGGCTGCAAGATAACAGACGAAATGTTTAACGACGGTTCGCTGACGCGGCTCACAGTGGCTGTTGACGATTGGAAATGTGAACAGCTTGTCGGGCTTGTGCGTTATAAGCAAGCCAATTATACGATGAAAGAAACAAAACTGACCAATGCTGACGGCTCTGTGAAGGATGAGGTGGTGCAAGCATATATTGGCAACAAGAGCGTGTCAGGCAATCCGCCTCAAAACTATCTCTACGATGCCTACGCCCACGATTCGTGGTTGGAGCTTCAGAACATGAAAACAGAAATTGATGAGGTGGTGGTTTATGGAAAGATTCCTTCGAAAAGTATCTGCATTCCAACAGTTGCTTCAAGCAATTACAGCCCCGACTTTATGTATGTGGTAAAGAAGGCCGACGGAACTAAAGAGCTCAACATTGTCATTGAGACAAAAGCCTATGACAAGGAGTCGAAAATTGCATCCGACGAAGAAACGAAGATATCGTGTGCAGAGGAGTTTTTTAACGAGATGACAGCTAACGGTTATGCTGTTCATTTCCGCAAACAAATCAACAGCACGGCGGTGAAAAACATCATCGACGACCTGCTCATATGCGATTAATTTTGAACACCTACTTAACCATGAACCTTATATAATCCCAATCTCTCGGAATAGCTCTGAAAGATTGGGATTGTTTCTTTTATCGCGTTTTGTTTTTTCACAACTTTACGGGAAGCTTTTTCCAAGCACCTTTCTTAGCTCTCTTAACTGCCATACTTAGCCTCCATATCTGCCATGTTTAGCTTCTCTATCTGCCATGTTTAGCTTCTCTATCTGCCATGTTTAGCTTCTCTATCTGCCATGTTTAGCTTTTCTATCTGCCATGCTTAGCTTTTCTGTCTGCCATGTTTAGCTTTTCTATCTGCCATGTTTAGCTTTTCTATCTGCCATGTTTAGCTTTTCTATCTGCCATGTTTAGCTTCCTGAATAGCCATAAAATTTTGTTGCGAAAGAAGCAGAAAAGGGGTGTTTTTAGCCCAGTTTTGCATAAATATGCAGAATGACATAATGAAAGAGAAAAAGATTGTTTTTGTGCAGGATGTATAAAATTTTAGTTAATATTAGAGCACGAATTGTTAACAGATTTTAAATACACCCTTGGTTTGTCATTAAGCCTCTTTGAGGTCGTCAAAGGGCCTCTTTGAGGCTGTCAAAGAGCCTCTTTGAAGACGTCATTAAGGCACTTTCATTTTGTCATTTGGGCTTAATGGAAAAGTGAATAAATATACGGGTCAAAGCGTATATTTATGCATTGGATAAGCTTGCTGTTTTTTATTTCCTGACCACCAGATATGCCGAGCCGCATCTGGTTCTTTTGCTCTTCATTCAATCGATAGTGAGAGATATGCCGAGCCGCATCTGGTTCTTTTGCTCTTCAATCAATAGTGAGACATTCCCATTTTTCCACATCGTCGGTTCGCTCAAAAAACTTCAAATCCGCGTTTTTGCATAGCGTTGCATTGGGTGACATTAGGTGACATTAGGTGACAATAGAAAAAGCCCTTATTGTCACCCGTAAGCAGCTGATTATCAAATAGCTATCTTGTGTGGTGACAATAGTGATATTATTTTGAAGAAAAAAGTTTCATATAAGAGAAAAAGTTATCTCCATAGAGGCTCCGAAATCCAATTTTCAGGGAATCCCATTGCTGC
>OBLI01000541.1_pt1 | contig 40347 bp, 37 predicted proteins | sample 1519701 | NCBI WGS metagenome assembly OBLI01 (sample SAMEA3663005, study PRJEB22513) | pig gut metagenome | biome: pig gut; feature: pig-associated habitat; material: faeces | place: France | collected 2012
TTTTACAGAAAGTAGGGATTAAGTTGGCATTCTATTTCAGTGAACCATCTCATACCTTTGGCGAGTACCTGCTGGTACCTGGTTATTCTTCGGATCAGTGCATTCCGGCGAATGTTTCCTTGAAGACTCCATTGGTAAAGTTCAAGAAGGGTGAGGAACCGAAGATTTCCATGAACATTCCGATGACCTCCGCTATCATGCAGTCTGTATCTGATGACCGCATGGCAGTGGCATTGGCGCGTGAGGGCGGCGTTTCCTTTATATATGGTTCCCAGACTATTGAGGAAGAAGCTGCTATGGTGGCAAGGGCAAAGAATTTCAAGTCCGGCTTCGTGGACAGTGATTCCAATATCACCCCTGATACTACGATTGCAGAGATTCTGGCACTGAAGGAAAAGACCGGCCATTCCACTATGGCAGTAACCGAGGACGGTACCCCTACCGGCAAGCTGCTGGGCATCGTTACCAGCCGTGACTACCGGGTTACCCGCATGAGCCCTGATACTCCTGCCAAGGAATTCATGACTCCTTTTGAGAAGCTGGTCTATGCCAGTGCAGATACTACCTTGTCCGAGGCCAACGACATCATCTGGGACAACAAGCTGAACATGCTGCCTCTGATTGATGACAACCAGCGCCTCCGCTACATGGTATTCCGCAAGGATTATACTGACAATAAGGAAAACGAGCTGGAGCTGATTGACGAGAAGAAGCGTTACATCGTAGGTGCCGGTATCAATACCCGTGACTATGCAGAGCGCGTGCCTGCCCTTTTGAAGGCCGGTGCCGATGTGCTGTGCATTGATTCCTCCGAGGGCTTCTCCGAGTGGCAGCGCATCACCCTGAAGTACATCCACGAGAATTTCGGCGAGGATGTGAAGGTTGGTGCCGGCAATGTAGTTGACCGTGAAGGCTTTATGTTCCTTGCCAAGGCAGGCGCTGACTTTATCAAGGTTGGTATCGGCGGCGGTTCCATCTGTATTACCCGTGAGACCAAGGGTATCGGCCGTGGTCAGGCTACTGCCCTGATTGATGTGTGCGCAGCCCGTGATGAGTATTATGAGGCTACTGGCATCTATATCCCGGTATGCTCCGATGGCGGGATTGTGCATGATTACCACATGACTCTGGCACTGGCTATGGGTGCTGACTTCATGATGCTGGGAAGGTATTTCTCCCGCTTCGATGAGAGCCCTACGGATGTTGTGAAGATTAATGGCACCTACTACAAGGAGTACTGGGGCGAGGGCTCCAATCGTGCCCGCAACTGGCAGCGTTATGACCTGGGCGGCGCCAAGAAGCTGTCCTTCGAGGAGGGCGTTGACTCCTATGTGCCTTATGCCGGCAGCCTGAAGGACAATGTAGGCATTACCCTGAGCAAGATCCGTTCTACCATGTGCAACTGCGGTGCCCTGAGCATTCCGGAGCTGCAGGAGAAGGCCCGCCTGACTCTGGTATCCTCTACCAGTATCGTAGAGGGCGGCTCCCATGACGTTATTTTGCGCGACAGCATAAATAGATAAATTTCAGTTTGTCGTAGTGCCGGTTTGTTACTTCGTGCACATACTGACTAAAATGGTTTGATAGTTCGTGGACTCTGTTCAGACATTATTAAAAGGACAGGTAGCGGCAGTACCCATAGAAAACTCGCTCTCGCTCTTAGCACAGCCTCGCGCTTCTAAGCTCCTGCGTCGCTTACGCTCGCACTCGCTAAGAAGCGAGGCTGCACTCAAGGTTTTCTTTGGGTACATGCCGCACCTGTCCTTCTTTTTGTCTGAACAGATATGCACATAATAATCCAACTGCATTCAATTAGTATGCAACTGTAGCAACTAATTCTGACTTTACGAGCAAGCCTGAAAAGGGGGAGCCGGGAGGCTGACGAAACTTGCTACTGCCGACCGCTGTATAAACTGAAATTTACAAAGTGATTGACAGTTGGTCAGTCGCTGTATATAATAATAGTGTATATACACGCATTATAAAAGGATATCCGATTATGAGCAAAAATGAAAAAATGGGCTTGTACCCCAAGCCATCCAGTCCCTGCAACTGCATGAACATACGCAGGGCATCCAGGGCAGTATCCCAGTTTTATGACTCGGTGCTGGAGCCCGGGGGGATTACCCTCAACCAGTTCGGCATGCTGAATGTCATAAACAGCATGCAGTCTCCCGGTATCAGTGAGCTGGCAGGGGAGTTCCGCATTGACCGCACCACCATGAACAGAAATCTGAAGCCACTTTTGGAAAAGGAGCTTATCTGCCAGCGGCAGGGCAGTGATGCCAGGCGCAGGGAGATTGTCCTGACGGAGAGTGGCCATGACGCCTTGCAGCAGGGCATGAAGCTGTGGGAGGATGCCCAGAAGGCACTGGAGGATTATCTGGGGGCTGATGAGCTAAAGCAATTAAAAAATACCCTTTCCAAGCTGGAAGCACTGGTGCCCTGAGGGATTTTCACTCTATGGGCATCAGCAGGGCTTCAAGATAAAGGGTGTATATACACTTATCCAAAAGAGCCCTGAGAGAAGAAGCAAAAGCTTAATAAGAAAATTGGAGGCAAATAAAATGAAAAACGTAGTATTGGAAAATATTGGCAAACTGAGTGATGTAACTGACAAGCTTTTTGAGAAGGAAAAGCTGGGGCTGACCGGCATGGAGATTTCCATCAACAATCTGGCAGCCAATGAAGGCAATCCCTTCGTGCATACCCATCAGCAGAATGAGGAGCTGTATATCGTCATCAAGGGAAGCGGCGTCTTCTACGCTGACGGTGAGGAATTTGGCGTGCAGGAAGGCTCCCTCATCAGGGTGGAGCCGGAGGCGGAGCGTGCCATTGCGGCAGGTGACCAGGGCATGACCTACATCTGCATTCAGGCGGCAAAGGGCAGCTTGAAGCAGTACACTATGACAGACGGCAAGCTCAGTGACAGCAAGGCATCCTGGATGTAAGCAGCCGGGGAGCCATGGCGCAAGGTAAGGTATGGCAGAAACATTTCTTGCATTGACGGGCTTTTTTTGTTAAAATGTGAATTAACATATTTTAATGGCTGTGAACAGGCAGAGTACATCAGAAAGGGCTGTCAGAGAGAGTTCCCGGTGTGCCAGGCGATGAAAGGCGGCATGGTATCATGGTATGCAGAGGCCTTTCGGCATGGCAACAGGCTGTGAGGAATTTGAGCTGCGCTGATGGAAAGTGCGCCTGGGAGCCGCAGGGCTGAAAGAATTTTGCGTAGGCCCTGCCGCAGGGAGTGCGTTAAAGTCCGCCAAGGAGCGATTGTGGCAGGAGAACGTCAGCAGTTGCTCGAAATTAGAGTGGAACCGCGTCAATCAGCCGCCTCTTTTAGGGAGAGGCGGCTTTTATTTTGTAGGAGTTGTATTGGCAATGTTTTTTAAAAGACTTAGGTCCCGCATCAAGAAGGACATCAGGGTTATCTTTGAGCGTGACCCGGCTGCCCGCAGCGTCATTGAGGTGGTATGCTGCTACTCAGGGCTGCACGCCATCTGGCTGCACCGTATTTCCCACAAGCTTTATCTCAAGGGCTGGGTGCTGATTCCCCGCATGATTTCCAACCTGGGCAGGTTCCTGACCGGCATTGAGATTCATCCCGGCGCCACCATCGGGGAGGGGCTGTTTATCGACCACGGCACCGGCATCGTCATAGGAGAGACGGCGGAGCTGGGCAGGAATGTCACCCTGTATCAGGGGGTTACCCTGGGGGGAACCGGCAAGGAGAAGGGCAAGCGCCATCCTACCATCGGCAACAACGTGGTGGTGGCATCAGGCGCCAAGGTGCTGGGCTCCTTTACGGTGGGAGACCATGCCAAGATAGGTGCGGGCTCCGTGGTGCTGAAGGCAGTGCCTGCCTATGCCACTGTTGTGGGCATCCCCGGCCGGGTGGTGGTCATGCACGGCAAAAGGGTAGGCGAGCCTGTCTATACCGATGAGATGATGAAGCTTCTGGACACTGACATTGATTCGGCAGAGATGGTGGAGGAACAGGATGTGGATCTCAATCATGATGAGCTGCCGGATCCTGTCCGTGACCTGATGCTGGAAATGTCCCAGCGGCTGGAAACGATGGAGAAGCGTGTGAAGGAATTGGAGCAGGAGCTACAGAAAAAGGAGTTAGAGGATAAAAATGCTTAAAGTCTACAATACCATGACAAGGAAAAAAGAAGAATTTGTGCCTCAGGAGCCGGGCAAGGTGGGCATGTATGTCTGCGGCGTCACCCCCTACAACCATCCCCATATCGGCAACGCCCGTCCTTTTGTAACCTGGGATGTCATCAAGCGTTATTTCAGGAAGCGCGGCTTTGAGGTAAAGCACATCCAGAATTTTACCGACATGGATGACAAGATTATCAAGGCTGCCAATACAGAGGGCGTCAGCTGGCAGGTCATCACCGACCGCTACATCAAGGGATATTTTGAAGCCATGGACAAGCTGAATGTGCAGCATGCGGACCTCTACCCGAAGGTAACTGAGCACATGCAGGATATCATTGACATGGTGCAGCAGCTGATTGACCGGGGCTATGCCTATGAGCTGGAGGGGGATGTTTACTTCAGCGTGGAGAAATTCCCTGAGTACGGCAAGCTCAGCGGCCGCAAGCTGGAGGACATGCAGGCAGGTGCCCGGGTTGAGGTGGACACCAGGAAGCTCAATCCCATGGATTTTGCCCTGTGGAAGTCCGCCAAGCCGGGAGAGCCGTCCTGGGAAAGCCCTTGGGGGCAGGGACGTCCGGGCTGGCACATCGAGTGCTCCACCATGTCCCTGAAGTACCTGGGGGAGACCTTTGACTTCCACGGCGGCGGCAGCGACCTGATTTTCCCTCATCACGAGAATGAGATTGCCCAGTCCCAGTGCTGCTGCGGCAATTACCACAGCTTCGCCCAGTACTGGCTCCACAACGGCTTCATCACCATCGACAACGAGAAGATGAGCAAGTCCCTGAACAACTTCATCACCGTGCCGGATATCCTGAAGCTGTATCCGGGGGAGGTGGTGCGCTTCTTCATCCTGCGCACCCACTACAGGAGCCCGCTGGATTTCAGCGAGGAGCGCATCAAGGAAGCCCAGGCAGGCCTGGTGCGCCTGCGCACTGCCTATGATAACGGCAAATCCCTGCTGGAGCAGGCTGGTGCTGATGGGGCTGATACCTTGCTGGCGGAGACGGCTGACAAGGCATTGGCGGACTTCTATGAGGCCATGGATGATGACTTCAACACCGCCCTTGCCATCGGCTACATGTTTACCCTAGCCAAGGAAATCAACACCTATGCCAACAGCGTGGTGAACAAGGGGGCAGCTTTTGACAAGGTGAATTTTGGCAGGCTGATGGATGTATACAGCGAGATGGCCGAGGTCATCGGTATCTTCGAGGGCAGCCTTGAGATGTCGGAGGCGGAGGATGCCGATGGCATTTCTGCGGAGGAAATCGAGGCATTGATTGCGGAGCGTGCCGAGGCCAAGAAGGCAAAGAACTGGGCAAGGGCGGACGAAATCCGCGACAGCCTGAAGGCCCGGGGGATTATCCTGGAGGATTCCGCGGCAGGCACCAAGTGGAAGAAGGCATGAGGCAGCTGTTATGACCTTTGAGCATTTCCGGAAGCTGGTAGATATGATGTTTGTGCCGGACGGGGCAGGCGGGGCTATGCAGCGGTATCAGGAGGTAAATCCCCGCAGCCTGCACCCTCTGGTGCTGGCCTATATAGGTGATGCCTATTTCCATCTCTTTGTGCGGGGGCGGCTCCTGTCCTATGAGCAGAACAAGGTGCAGGTGCTGAACCAGTTCAGTGCCCAGATGGTGTCGGCTGTGTGGCAGGACAAGGCTTATCACGCCCTGGAGCCCATGCTGACGGAGGAAGAAATCGCTGTCTACAAGCGGGGCCGCAACTGCAAGAGCCGCGTGTCAAAGAGCGCATCCGTGGCCCAGTACCATTCCAGCACCGGGTTTGAAGCACTGCTTGGCACCCTGTATTTGCAGGAGGACAATGACCGCCTGTACGAGATTGCTGAGGCGGCCTTTCAGGTGATATCCAAGGCCATGATGGAAGAAGTGGCGGCAGGGCAGAAGCAGCCTTAATAGCATTTTATGTAAAATATTTTCATGCAGAAAGCAGGATAGGTATTCCGGGGCAGGCTGCCGGATACATCATCCTGCTTTTGTAATGGGCTTTCATCCAGGCGATTTTTATAGTAAAATTATGTTCAGGATAAATGTGTTTTTTGGGGGTTTTTAGATGATTAAGGTAAAATTACTGGAGCATACGCCGAATCCGGAGCGTGTGGTGGCAATGGCGGCAAGACTGTGCTATTCTGCCTCAGGGGCTGAGGAGCTGGCGGAAAAGATGAGCGATGAGCAGGTGGAAAAGCTGGTGGCGAAAATCGTGCAGATGGGGCATGCCTCCACTATGGAGCATGTAAGCTTCACCTTCGGCATCGAGGGCGTATCCAGGGTGCTCACCCATCAGCTGGTGCGCCATCGCCTGGCTTCCTACAGCCAGCAGTCCCAGCGGTATGTGGCAGAGCATGACTTTGAGTATATCCTGCCCCCTTCCATCGGGGAGAAGCCGGAGGCAAGGGAGAAGTTTGAGGCTCTGATGCAGCAGATACGGAGCACCTACGATGAGCTGGCTGATATGGGAGTGCCTCGGGAGGATGCCCGTTATGTGCTGGCGAATGCCACGGAGACGAAAATCGTCGTAACCATGAATGCCCGTTCACTGATGCACTTTTTCAACCTGCGCTGCTGCAACCGCGCCCAGTGGGAAATCCGGGAGCTGGCTTACAAGATGCTGGAGCAGGCCAAGGCAGCAGCCCCCCTGCTGTTTAAGAATGCCGGGGCTTCCTGCGTGGCCACAGGCCATTGCCCTGAGGGGGCTATGACCTGCGGCAGGTTTGGCGAGATGATAAAAATGCGGACTGAGTAGATGCCATTGTAAGGGAGGCGTGTTTTATGTCCGATCTGGCTTCTAAGTATGATGTAATGAAACGGGAAGAACTGATTGATGGAAAAATTGTGATGATGTCACCGAGGCCTGCCATTAATCACGAAAGAATACAGCGCAATATATTGAGAATTTTTGATAATTATCTGCATGGCAAACGGTGCGAGGCTTTTGGCGAGGCGGAGGTCTGGCTGGACGAAAAAAATCACTTTATTCCCGATGCCATGATCGTGTGCAACCCGGATATTATCGGCAGCCATCATATTGACGGGGCACCGGATCTGGTGGTGGAGGTGCTTTCGCCCAGCACTTACGACAGGGACATGACCGTGAAGATGGCAGCCTATGCCCGGGCAGGCGTGAAGGAATACTGGATTGTTGAGCCGGAGGCACGGCGCGTTGCCGTGCATCTTCTGAAGGGAGATGCTTATGAGCTGTCAGCCAGCTATTATCCTTACACCGAGGAAGATTACAAGCACATGGATGAAGAAGATGTGGTGATTGCCAGGCAGCGCATCAAGCTGAAGGTTTCCCTGTATGATGATTTGATTATTGACGTGGCGGATATTTTCGAGCGGGTGAAGTGAGCTGCAGCAGGCAGTTCTCGTAGCATTATGTAGCATTTAGTGCTACGGGAATATGTTTGATAATGTATTTTGTGAGGTTTATAGATGAAAGATACGCGATTTGAGAAAAAGAATGATGTTGCCAGAGGCGGCAGGGGGCGAGGCAATGTTAAAGGCGAGCAGCGGCAGGTGAAAAGGCTGCCACGGGACAAGGGACCGGCAGATGTGCCTGAGCTGCCGGAGGATCTGGTGGCTGGCAGGAATGCAGTCATGGAGGTGCTGAAGGGCAGCAGGAGCGTGAACAGGCTGCTGGTGGCAAATGGCTCCTCCGAGGGCTCCATGCGGGAGATTATTGCCCTTGCCAAGGAAAAGGGCATCAATATCCAGTTTTATGACCGCAGCAAGCTGGATGCCATGGCACCGGGCATCCGCCATCAGGGGGTGCTGGCCCAGGTGCCGCCGGTACAGTATGCGGAGCTGGAGGATATTTTGCAGATTGCCAGGGACAGGAATGAGCCGCCTTTTATTGTGCTTCTGGATGAGCTGGAGGATCCCCACAACCTGGGGGCGATTCTCCGCACTGCCGATGCAGCCGGGGTGCACGGGGTGCTGATACCGAAGCACAGAAGCTGCCCTCTGTCCGCTACGGTGGCCAAGACCTCCGCCGGGGCTGTGGAGCATGTGCCTGTGGCAAGGATTGGCAACATGGTGCAGACCATCAAGAAGCTGAAAAAGGAAGGCCTGTGGGTGGCTGCGGCTGATATGGACGGCACGGACTACTATGATACTGACCTGACAGGCTCTTTGCTGCTGGTCATCGGCAGCGAGGGGCAGGGAGTAGGCAGGCTCATCAAGGAGCAGTGCGATTTTGTGGTGCGTATTCCTATGGTGGGCAAAATAAACTCCCTCAACGCCTCAGTGGCAGGCTCCATCCTCATGTACGAGGCCATGAAGCAGCGCATCAGCAATAAATAGATGTGCTGCCTGAACTGCGGATATTTTGTCATGTTGGCAGATACGCAGGGGCAGTCGGCATGTACTCAAAGAAAACTCTTGTCGCGCCTCGTTACTTCATTCATCAGAGCATTGAAAATGCGATAGATGAATGTTAGTAACGCGAGGCACGACTAGAAGCGGGAGCGGGTTTTCGTGAGTACAGCCGGCTGCCCCGGGAGAATATACAATTATCTCCGGGGGAGAAGACAAGCATGAAAAAGAAACCAAGAGAGCATTACATCGTGGACGGCTACAACGTCATCAACTCCTGGCCGGAGCTGATTGCCCTGCGGGGTGATCTGTCCGAGGCCAGGGACAGGCTGGTGCACATACTGGCTGAATACGGTGCCTACGAAAAATACAATATGACCGTGGTCTTTGACGCGTTGTTTACAGTTGATGAGGAGCATGTGGAAAAGGTCAATGAGCACCTGGAGGTGGTCTATACCGGCAAGGGGGAGACCGCTGACAGCTATATCGAAAGGCTGGCATACGAATCAGTCCGCAGGGGCAGGGAGGTGCATGTAGTGACCTCTGACGGGGCGGAGCAGTCAGTCATCCTGGGGGCAGGAGCCTACCGCCACCCTTCCAAGGAGTTCCACCGCCTGGTCAGGAAGACGAAAAAGGAAATCCGGGACAAATATCTGGGCAAGGTGGTGCTGCCGGTGTCCAGGAACGAGATTGCCTCCCGGGTGGATGCGGCAACCCTTGCCAAGCTGGACGCCCTGCGCAAGGGAAAATAATGGCACATCAACTCAGTTGTACTATCTTGACTTGACTCACAGCACTTTTAGGCGGTATAATCAGACATGAGCTATTGAAATGCTAGCAATTTCAATACTTCAGCAAATTATGGAGGAAACGGCGAATGGAAAGAGGCCTGATAAGTGAGGAAGAAGCGGAGAAGCTGTTTGGCAGCCTCACTGATGAAGAAATCATCTCACAACTAAAAGACAATGAAGATGATGCAGCCATGTATTACCTGATCAGCAAGTACAGAAGCTTCGTCAGGGCAAAGGCAAGGTCATATTTCCTGATGGGTGCTGACAGGGAGGATATTATTCAGGAGGGCATGATTGGCCTGTACAAGTCCATCAGGGATTTCCGCACGGATAAGCAGGCATCCTTCCGTGCCTTTGCGGAGCTGTGCGTGACGCGGCAGATCATCACCGCCATCAAGACAGCCACCCGGCAGAAGCACATTCCGCTGAACTCCTATATTTCCCTGAACAAGCCGATTTATGACGAGGAATCTGACCGCACCCTGCTGGATATCCTTTCAGGGCTCAAGGTGACGGACCCGGAGGAGCTGGTCATCAGCCAGGAGGAGTTCATTGACATAGAGGCGAAGATGTCGGATATTCTCAGCGACCTGGAATGGAAGGTGCTGATGTACTATCTGGACGGCAAGTCCTATCAGGAGATTGCCGTGGATCTGCACCGCCATATCAAGTCCATCGACAACGCCCTGCAGCGGGTGAAGCGCAAGCTGGAAAAGTACATGGAGTCCACTGGTAACGAGGTGGATATCGCTACCATCTATAAAGGACTTACAAGTATGAAGCGCAAGGAAAGCGGCATGTTCGGGCTGAATATCGAGGACGAGCTTGCCTATGATTGATGGAGGTTTATGCCCTGAACGGCAGTCTTATGGCTGGCAATAAAATGAAATAAGCTGGATTATGATGAGAGCAGTTGCATACTGCTCTTATTTTTTTGTAAATCTCTATAAATTTTTATATTAATTCTGACAATTAATCATAAGTCAAAAGTATTTTGAAATAATGTTAATTAATAGTATAATACATAAGGGCGTATGTCTATTGCAGGTGCAATACAGCCCGGAGAATTTAGTGCAGCAATTTGCTAAAGATGGAGGAATTTTGATGGACGATTTTGCCAGCCTGGGACTTATGCTTGTCCTGGCCTTTGCCTTCCCGGTGTTTCCGCTGCTTGTGGCGCCGATTTTGCAGCCCCGGCATCCTACTGAGGCAAAGCGGATACCTTATGAGTGCGGCGTGGACACCATCGGCAAGACCAGGGTGCGGTTCCATATCGGCTATTTCATGTATGCGCTGGTGTTCCTGCTCTTTGATGTGGAGACGATTTTCCTGTATCCCTGGGCGGTGAAGTACGGCCAGCTGGGGCTGTTTGCCCTGTGTGAAATGCTGGTGTTCGTGGGGATTCTTGCTATCGGTCTCTGGTATGCCTGGAAGAAGGGGGCTTTGTCATGGAAATAGTGGATATTGTGCCACCTGAGCTGAAAAATAACGTAATCGTAACCAGTGTGGATGCCCTGTTCAAATGGGGCAGGGCAAACTCCATCTGGCCCCTGTCCTCGGGGCTGGCCTGCTGCTCCATCGAGATGATGTGCGCGGCGGCGGCGCGGTTTGACCTGTCACGCTTCGGCTATGAGGTGTTCCGTTCCTGCCCGAGGCAGTCCGATCTTTTGATTGTGGCAGGGACGCTGACCTGGAAGATGACGCCGCCCCTCATCCGCCTGTATGAGGAAATGCCCAATCCCAAGTATGTGATTGCCATGGGCAACTGCAACATCGGCGGCGGCCCTTTTGCCGACTCCTATTCGGTGGTGACAGGGCTTGACCAGATCATGCCGGTGGATGTGTACCTGCCGGGCTGTCCGCCCCGGCCGGAGGCGCTGATTGATGCCATGCTGAAGCTGAAAAAGCGCATCCAGCACCCGGAGCTTGCCCTGGGCACAGAGGACAGGATGGAAAGGAGCAGGCGCAATCTGGAGCTGATGACCAGGATAAGTGCTGAGCCGGAGAAGGTGGAGTAAGATGGGAACTTATTTGGAACTGAATTATTTGAAGGATTTGCAGGGGGAGTTTTCTTCCATAGAGTTTGACGGAGAGCAGCCGGAGCCCCATATCTATGTGGCTGCCGGGGAGCTGCTGCCCCTGATGCGGCTCTTGCGTGAAGGGGCGGCATTTTCTTTTGACCGCATGGGCAATATTACCGCGGTGGACTACAGGGAATATATCGAGATGGTCTATATGCTGTATTCCCGTGGCTTTGACAAGTGGGTGACGGTAAAGTGCCGCCTGGACAGGGAGAAGCCTGTGGCGGAGTCCATGACTCAGGTGTGGCCGGGAACGGAGTTTGAGGAGCGGGAAATCTACGACCTGATGGGAGTGGAATTTTTGCACCATCCTGACCTGAGGCGGATTCTCATGCCGGATAATTATACTGCGCATCCTCTGCGCAAGGATTTTGTTCCCTTGCAGCCAAAGATTGAAGGAGGGGTGCTGACATGGCACAAACAGAAAAGTTCATCCTGAATATGGGACCACAGCATCCTAGTACCCATGGCGTCTTGCAGGTACAGGTGGAGCTGGATGGTGAGAATATAGTGGGGGCAAAGCCTGTAATGGGCTATCTGCACCGTGGTATTGAGAAGCTGATGGAGTCCAGGACCTATCAGCAATGCGTGCCCTTTACGGACAGGCTGGATTATGTGTCCGCCATGAACAACAACCTGGGCTTCTGCATGGCGGTGGAAAAGCTGGCAGGCATAGAGGTGCCGGAACGTGCCTGGTATATCCGCACTATCTGCTGCGAGCTGAACAGGATTGCCAGCCATCATGTATTTATTGGTTCCTTGACTAATGATTTAGGTTCAGCAACGGGCATGATTTACGCCTTTAGGGACAGGGAGAAAATCCTCGACCTGTTTAATATTATCTGTGGTGCCCGCATGACCTGCCACTATATCCGCATCGGCGGCGTGGCAGCGGATGCCCAGGCTGAGTTTTTCCAGAAAACGGAGGAATTTATTAAATATGTGCCGGAGATGCTGGATGAGTACGACAGGCTCTTTACGGGCAACGAGATTTTCCAGCGGCGCATGCAGGGAACTTCCGTCATCAGCAAGGATGACGCCCTGCACTTTGGCATGTCGGGACCCAATATCCGCGCCAGCGGCATCCCGTATGATATCAGGAAGCTGGACAAGTACGGCATCTACGGCAGGCTGGATTTCGAGGTTCCGGTAGGAGAGACCGGCGATAACTGGGACAGGTATCTCATCCGCATCCGGGAGATTGAGGAGAGCGCAAAGATTATCCGCCAGTGCCTTGATAATATGCCGGGGGGAGCCTTCAAGGGCAAAGTGCCAAAGGTGCTGAAGCCGCCCAAGGGGGATGCCTACCAGCGGGTGGAGAATACCCGTGGTGAGCTGGGCTTTTACATTGTCAGCGACGGCACGGCCAAGCCGTACAGGGTGCACATCCGGCGGCCGTCCTTTATCAACCTGCAGGCCCTGGACCACATGTGCAGGGGCATGGTGCTGGCTGATGCTGTTACCGCTTTTGCTACGATTGACCCGCTGATGGGCGAGGTTGACTGTTGATTTTGATAGGCAGGTGGAAAGATTGCATAACGGAATATTATACCTGGCAGGCGAAAGCCTCAAGGAAATGCTGCTGCCTGTCATTGGCAGTGAGCTGATTGTAAACCTGATTATGACGCTTCTGTGCATTGTCATCCTGTTTTTGCTGGTGGCAACCTCCGCCCTGGTGTTTACCCTGGGGGAGCGGAAGGTCTGCGCCTGGATTCAGGTGCGCATCGGTCCTAACAGGGTGGGCCCCTGGGGTCTTTTGCAGTCCACGGCTGACATGCTGAAGCTATTGACCAAGGAGGATATTATTCCTCAGGGTATTGACAGGTGGCTGTGGGTGCTGTCGCCGATTTTGATTTTCATTCCGGCGGCTATGGTCTACGCCCTGTATCCCTTTGACGATGGCGTGATTTTTGCTGATGTGAACATCGGGCTGTTTCTTTTGATAGCGATTTCCTCCCAGTCGGTGCTGCCCTTCCTCATGGGGGGCTACGCCTCCAACAGCAAGTATGCCATGCTGGGGGGCATGCGCACCGTGGCGCAGATGCTTTCCTACGAGGTGCCCATGGTGATTTCCCTGATGGGCATCATCATGCTTACCGGCTCCCTGAAGATGAGCGCCATCGTGGAGGCTCAGAGGGAGATATGGTTTATTTTCCTGCAGCCCATTGCCTTTTTTATCTTTCTGGTGACGGCTCTGGTAGAGGGCAACCGCCCCCCTTTCAACATGGTGGAGGGTGAGTCGGAGATTATTGCCGGGCCTTTTACGGAGTATACGGGCATGCGCTGGGCGCTGTTCTTTCTGGCGGAGTTTGCCAATCTGCTGTCCATGGGCATTTTGACGGCTACACTGTTCCTGGGGGGCTGGCAGGGGCCGGATTTTTTGCCTACCCAGCTGTGGTTCTGGATAAAGGCGTTTCTGATGGTGCTGGTGTACCAGTGGATTGGCTGGACCTTTCCGAGAACCCGCATGGACACGATTTTGAGCTTCGGGTGGAAGGTGCTGCTGCCGCTGGCGCTGGTGAACCTTCTGCTGACGGGCTTTGGCATTTATATCTTCAAATGGCTGTTATGATAGGAGGCTTCAAGTATGTGGGGCAAAGGACTTGTGACAGGGCTCAGGGTTACCTGGCGCCATTTCTTTGGCAAAAAGGAAACCGTGTATTATCCTGAGGAAAAGCTGCCGATGACTGAACGCTTCCGGGGCGGTCATCTGGTGCTGGATGTGGAAAAATGCAAGGCGTGCACGATTTGCGCCATCAACTGCCCCAATGCAGCGTTAAAGCTGCAGGTGGAGGTTGATGAGAACAAAAAACGCCATATTGCCGCCTATGTGCATGACATAGGGCGGTGCATGTATTGTGATTTGTGCCTTGAGGGGTGCAATTTCGGTGCACTGGCATGGGACAAAAACTATGAGGGCGCCAGCTACTTCAAGGAGGATTTTATCTACGATGCCGTAGAGGAAGCGAGGAACAGGAGGAACGAGGATGAATGAATTGATTGGTTCTGCCGTGTTCTGGGTGCTGTCCTTGCTGATTATCGGCACTGCCCTGGGGGTGGTGATGAGCAAGAACCTGGTGCACAGCGCCCTTCTGCTGACGGCATGCTTTATCGGCGTTGGCATGCTGTATATAACCCTGGAGGCGGATTTTCTGGGGGCTGTGGAGTTCATGACCTACTCCGGCGGCGTGGCGGTGCTGATTGTCATGGGCGTCATGCTGACTCACAAGGGGGAGGGGATTCCTTCCAATCCCTTTAACGGCAGGGAGCTTTTGGCAGCTGCCCTGGCGGTGATTTTTGCGGCGGTGATGGGGCTGGTGCTGACCTTTGTGCAGCTGCCCCCTGATGCCGGTTTTGCATCGGCGGACACGGTAGGTGATTTGGCGGAGATGATGCTGAACACCTATATCCTGCCCTTTGAGATTGCCGCTGTCCTGCTGCTGGCAGCCCTTTTGGGGGCAATTATTCTGGCGAAGGGAGATGGCGAGGCATGAGTATCGGTCTGACACATTATCTGCTGCTGGCGGCGGTGCTGTTTGCCATCGGCATGTTTGGGGTTTTGTCCAAACGCAATATTATCGCGGTTATGATGGGCATTGAGCTGATGCTGAATGCCGTCAATATCAACCTGATAGCTTTCAACAGGTTCCTGCCTGTCCATGATTTGTCCGGCCAGCTGATGGCGCTGTTTGCCATTGCTGTGGGGGTTGCCGAGGTGGCTGTGGGCATTGCCCTGGCTTTCCGGATTTACCATGACAGGGAAACCATCAACGTTGACGAGCTGAATCGGATGAAAGGATAGGGGGTGCTGGAATGTTTAATGAATTTGCGCTGGAACACGCCTGGCTGATTCCCCTGCTGCCTGCCCTGGCCTTTGTGGTCATCGGCATGGTTACCCGTTCCTGCGGCAGGCTGTCGGCGGCTATTGCGGTGAGCATGAGCGCCCTCAGCTTTCTGCTGGCGGCAGGCACTGCCCTGGCTGTCGTAGAGGGGAATATCACTGTTGAGGCGCCGTTTATTCAGAAGGTGTCCTGGTTCCACATAGGCATTATCCAGATTGATATGGGGGTGCTGGTGGACCCTCTGACGGGCATGATGCTGATGGTGGTGACTATGGTATCCCTTCTGGTACAGATTTATTCCTGCGGCTATATGAAGGGAGATCCCGGCTATGGCAGGTTCTTTGCCTTCCTGTCCCTGTTTGCAGGCTCTATGCTGGGGCTGGTGGTTGCGGTGAATTTTCTCCAGCTGTACTTTTTCTGGGAGCTGGTGGGATTGTGCTCCTACCTTTTGATTGGCTTTTATTATCACAAGGTTTCTGCCCGGGAGGCTGCCAAGAAGGCCTTTATGACCACCCGGGTGGGGGATTTCGGGCTGCTGCTGGGAATACTGCTTTTGCAGCTGACCTTTGGCACCTTGGACTTTCAGGCATTGCAGTCAGCTGTTCCTGCCTATGTGGTGCAGTGCGGTACCGGCTTTCTGACGGTGATTGCCCTGCTGCTCTTTGTGGGGCCTATCGGCAAGTCAGGCCAGTTCCCGCTCCATGTGTGGCTGACTGATGCCATGGAGGGGCCTACCCCTGTGTCCGCCCTCATCCATGCCGCCACTATGGTGGTAGCAGGCGTATATCTGGTGGGACGTGCCATGTTCCTCTTTGCGGAGGTGCCTGCGGTGATGAATATCATTGCTTGGACAGGAGGATTTACGGCGATTTTTGCCGCCAGCATCGCCATTACCCAGCGGCAGATTAAGAGGATTCTGGCTTATTCCACGGTCAGCCAGCTGGGCTACATGATGCTGGCTTTGGGTGTAGGCTCCCTGACATCTTCCTTTTTCCATCTGATGACTCATGCCTTTTTCAAGGCCATGCTGTTCCTCAGTGCCGGTGCGGTGATGCATGCCATGGCGGAGGAAGCTGATATTTTCAAGATGGGGGGCCTCAGGAAAAAGCTGCCTGTGACCTTTGCCGCCATGACTATCGGCGTGCTGGCCATTGCAGGTATTCCGCCTTTTGCCGGGTTCTTTTCCAAGGATGAGATTCTGGCGGCTGCCGCGGCGGTCAGCACCCCTCTCTATGTGCTGGCGGTGGTGACTGCCTTTATGACGGCGTTTTATATGGCGCGGCTTCTGTTCGTGACCTTTATGGGGGAGCCTGCCAGCCGGGAGGCCTATGACCATGCCCATGAGGTGGGCTGGTTCATGCGGCTGCCGCTTTTGGTGCTGGCGGTGCTGTCCGTTTTCAGCGGCATGTGGGGGCATATCTTTGGCTTTGGCGAGTGGGTGCGCTTCGGGGCAGCTGCCCATGAGGGGATTGACTGGGCGATTGCCGGTTCTTCTACTGTGCTTGCCGTGCTGGCTATGGGGCTGGCCTGGAAAATCTATGTGGCAAAGAGCTGGGATGCAGATGAGCTTGCCGCTAGGTGCGGCATCCTGTATCGGCTCAGCTTCCACAAGTTCTATATTGACGAGATTTATGCCGCCCTGATTAAGGTGCTGGTGGATGGCATTGCCAGGGTGCTGTACTGGCTTGATGTTTATATCGTGGACGGGATTGTCAACGGGCTGGGGGGCGTTGTGCGGCTTGCCAGCGGCTGGCTCAGCCCGGCGGAGAACGGCCAGGCACAGAGCTATGCCGGGGTGTATCTCTGCGGCGTGATTATCCTGCTGGCCTATGGTGTGTATTTTGCAGCGAAAATAATGGCTATGCTGGGAGGTGCTTTCTGATGGAGGGTTTTCCATTATTAACGGCGGTTTTGCTGGCACCTGTATCGGCTGCCCTGCTGCTCTGCTTTGTGTCTTCGGAGTCGGTGCAGTCGGTGCGGGTAATCTGCGCTGCTGCCATGACCTTTGCCCTGGTGCTGACGGTTTATGCTTTCTTCAGCTATGATATGTCTGCCGGTGGCATGCAGTTCACGGAGGATGTGCCATGGATTAGGGATTTGGGGGTGCATTATGCCCTGGGGGTGGACGGCATTTCCCTGCCGATGCTGCTCCTGACGGAGCTTATCGGCCTGGCGGCTGTGTTCAGCTCCTGGAGCATTGCGGAGCGTACCAAGGAATTTTATATCCTTTTGATGATTTTGCTGGCAGGTGTCACCGGCACATTTATTGCCAGGGATTTGTTTATCTTCCTGCTGTGCTATGAGGTGGTGGTCATCCCGATTTATATCATGGTCATCATCTGGGGCTCTACCAAGCGCGTCAGCAAGGAATATGCCGGCATGAAGCTGACCATCTACCTTCTGATGGGCTCCGCCTTTATGCTGGTAGGGGTGGTGGCGCTGTACCTGACGGCATTCCCGGAGGGGGCCCGTACCTTTGATATGCAGGCATTGGCAGCGGCGGCTGCCGGTGGCAGTTTTAGCGAGGAGTTCCAGATTTTTGCCTTTTTCCTGCTGCTTCTGGGGTTTGGCTCTCTTTTGTCCATGTTCCCTTTCCACAGCTGGTCCCCGGATGGCTATGCCGGTGCCCCTACGGCTGTGTCCATGATTCATGCAGGGGTGCTGAAGAAAATCGGCGGCTACGGACTTATCCGTCTGGGACTGCTGGTGCTGCCCCTGGGAGCGAAATTCTGGGCGCCGCTGATTGCTGCCATGGCCATTATCAACGTGGTGTACGCGGCTTATATTGCCCTGGCGCAGCATGATTTGAAGTATGTGATAGGTTATTCCTCCGTTTCCCACATGGGCTATGTGCTTTTGGGCTTTGCCGCCCTCAACGTGGTGTCCGTCAGCGGTGCGGTGGCCAATATGGTGGCGCATGGCGTCATGAGTGCCCTGTTCTTTGCTATGATTGGCTATGTGTACGAGCGCACCCACATGAGGAGCGTAAGGGAGCTCCGGGGGCTGGCCCATCAGATGCCGAGGGTGGCTACTGGCTTTATGCTGGCAGGCATGGCATCCCTGGGGCTGCCGGGGCTGATTGGCTTCATGCCGGAGTTTACGATTTTCGTGGGCTCCTTCGGCGTATATCCCGTGCTGGCGGTGCTGGCGATTTCCGGCATCATCTTTACGGCACTTTATACCCTGCGCATGCTGGCCAAGGTGCTCTTTGGCCCTCGCAATAGCCGCTTTGATTACTTTGAGGATGCCAGGGGCGTTGCCATGATGCCGCTGATTATTTTGGGGATTGCCCTGGTGGGCTTCGGCATCTTCCCGCAGCTTCTGATGGGGATGGTGGGCTCCGGCACGGAGCAGCTGGTGCCGCTGCTGGAGCGCATCGCTGATGCACCGGCATTTTTAGGGGGTGTCAGATAATGAATTTTGCAGCGATTAGTACGGAGATTTTTATTCTGGGCATGGGGCTTTTTGCCATTGTCATGGATTTGGTGCTGCCTGAGGGGGAGTCACGGAAATCCATTGGCGGCGTGCTGATTTTTGCTCTGGCAGGCTGGTTCCTGTACATGTTTACCCTCTATCACGGGGCAATCAATCCCCTGGAGCCTGCTGCTATGGCGGCGGTACATGACAGGTTTTTCTATCAGGGGCTGTACCTGGTGGACAATTATGCCCTGTTCTTTAAGCAGCTGTTTATTCTGGCAACGGCGTTCACCATGCTGTTTGCCAGTGATTATGTGCAGTCGGTGCTGCGGTACAGGGGGGAGTTCTACGCCCTTCTGCTGCTGGCGCTTCTGGGGATGTGCGTGCTGGCCTCCGCCACGGATTTTCTGACGGCATTCCTGGGGCTGGAGCTGATGACGATTTCCTTCTACGTGCTGACAGGTGCGAGAATGGGGGATAAGGATTCCAGCGAGGCGGCTGTCAAGTACCTGATTGTGGGCTCTGTGTCCACGGCGGTGCTGCTGTATGGCATCAGCCTGGTGTATGGCGCGGCTGGCAGCATCCAGTTCTTTGAGGTCTGCCGCAGCCCTCAGCTTTTCTTTCCCCTGGGGATTGCAGGCATCACCCTGGTGCTGATTGGCTTTTTCTTCAAGCTGTCGGTGATTCCTTTCCACATGTGGGCGCCGGATGTGTACCAAGGGGCGCCTGCGCCGGTTACAGCCATGCTGGCTATGGGCTCCAAGGCGGCAGGGCTGGCTGCCATGATGCGTGTGCTGTTTGTGGCATTTCCCATGCTGGGGCTGTACTGGCTGCCGCTGCTGGCGGTGCTGTGTGCCCTGTGCATGGTCTTTGGCAATATCATGGCCATGCGCCAGAAGGATGTGAAGCGCATGCTGGCATATTCCTCCATTGCGCAGGCCGGCTATATGATGGTGGGTGTTGTGGCTGCTGATGTGGCAGGCATGAAGGCTGTCATGTTCTATGCCATGCTGTATGTGTTTGCCAATGCAGGGGCTTTTGCGGCCTTGGCTGTGGTGGAGGCCCAGAAGGGGGATACCAGCCATCGCGCCTTGTCAGGCCTGGCTCAGTCCGCCCCGGTGCTGGCGGCGGTCATGACCATATCCCTGCTGTCCATGGCAGGGATTCCGCCTACGGCTGGCTTTGCCGGGAAGCTGTACCTCTTTACTGCGGTGGTTGACCAGGGATTTTTGTGGCTGGCCTTTGTGGGCTTTGTCATGTCCATGATTTCGGTGTATTACTACCTGCTGGTGGCAAAGGCCATGTACCTGGGCAGGTGGGACGGCAGCAAGCTGGAAATTTCCGGGGCTGTCCGGGCTGCCGTGGTGCTCAGTGTGCTGGCTACGGTAGTTGTAGGCGTGTGGCCTGAGAAGCTGGCGGAGATTACCAATCTGGCAGCAAATACATTTTTGCAGTGATTTCAGTTTGTCCTAGTGCTTGTTTTATCGAGGGATGTGCTTGAATATGAGCATATATGAATGAAAAACAGTGAAGGAAAGTAAAAATACTAAATGATAGTAACTTAGTGGCAAATAACAGTAAAAAGTAAATCATAGTACGGATAGAAATAATAGAGATAATAGAAATAATGGTTTGGTAGTCTGTGGACTCTGTTCAGACATTTAAAAGGGACAGGTAGCGGCAGTACCCATAGAAAACACGTTTTCGCTCGGAGGGGTGACAAAACCCTATCTCCATGATTATTTTCGGTCTAAATCCTTGTCTGCGTTGTTGTCGTCGGTCGGCATGGAACCACCATGCCTTCCTCCTCCGCCTAGCATACAAGGATTTATCCTCGAAACTAATTCATGTCAATAGGGTTTCGTCATCCCCTGTGCCTCGCGCTTCTAAGCTCTTGCATCGCTTACGCTCGCAATCGCTAAGAAGCGAGGCTGCACTCAAGGTTTTCTTTGGGTACATGCCGCACCTGTTCTTTTTTCTGAACAGATACAAGCAAAGTAATCTACTAGCTTCCATAATCTATTATTGAAAGCTGTTTTTTATGAGTTGAATTAGTAGAAAGATTTGCGGTATAATGTATCAGAGGAGGGATTGTTATGCCTAACATAAAGCCAATTTCGGACTTGCGCAATTATAATGAAGTATTACGTGACGTATGTGAAGGAGCCCCTGTGTTTTTGACAAGAAATGGGCGGGGATGTTATGCCATTATGGATATTGATGAGTATGAAAAAAATGTAGCTAAGATAAAGCTGATGGGCGATTTACTAAAGGGCAGAAAATCAGGAGATGAGGATGGATGGATTTCTGCCGATGATGTGAAAAGGCATTTTCAGGAGAAAAAAAATGGGTGTTAAAGTTAATTATTCACCTTCTGCTTTGCATGATTTGAATAGCATAGATGATTATATTTCCGTTGAGCTATCCAATGTAAATGCTGCGGATTTATTAATAAATGAGATAATTAAGGCAATTGACAGATTGGAGGAATTTCCTCTTAGTGGTAATCCATTATCTTCAATTGTGGATTTGAAAACGGATTATTATTTTCTTGTAGTAAAAAATTATTTAGTGTTTTATCGATTTTTGAATAATGTTGTGTATATTGACAGAGTGCTATACTTGAAAAGGGAATATTTGAAGATTTTGTTTGGCAGAAAATAGTGAAGGAAAATTACTAATTGTGAAATGTTATTTCTCTCTCTTATTGTATAATAAGGGGGAGATTTTTTGCATGAGGCAATTTGTCGAAAGATGCTGCAAAGCTAGGGATTAAAAGTTGATTAAAATAAAGATTATTGTGAATGGAGATGGATTCAGATGAAAAATTTGGTTGAAAAAAGTGAATATAAAGCTATAATGCATTCTAAACGGGCAAATATATACTATTTAGAACATTGCCGTGTGATGCAGAAGGATGGCCGGGTTTTGTATCTGACTGAGGGAAACAAGGAAAATTCCTATTGGAATATACCTATTGCTAATACAACTGTGATTATATTGGGAACAGGCACATCTATTACGCAGGCAGCTGTGCGATTGCTAGCAGGTGCTGGAGTATTGGTTGGATTTTCAGGTGGAGGAGCTACACCATTGCTGGCAGGTACGGAAATTGAATGGCTGACACCTGGCAATGAATATCGTCCTACAGAATATGTACAAAAATGGTGCAGCTTTTGGTATAAAGAGGAAAAACGTGTATTGGCTGCCAGATTATTTCAGGATAAGCGGTGTAAATTTATCAAAAAACAGTGGGAGCGGGATAGAGAATTTGAGGATTATGGTATTTATTATGATGATATAGAAGTTAGTGCGAATGGTTTTATGAAAAAAATTAATAAAGCAAGTAATGTAGGTTTGTTTTTATCTGCGGAGGCTAATTTTACGAAAGCTTTGTATAAATATGTTGCAGAGCAGCTGGATATGGCAGGCTTTAGCCGTGACCATAATGGTGGCGATACGGCAAATGATTTTCTCAATTATGGTAATTATCTTGCTTATGGTTTGGCAGCTGTGGCTCTTTGGGTGCTGGGAATCCCCCATGGATTTGCTGTAATGCATGGGAAAACACGACGTGGTGCATTGGTGTTTGATGTTGCAGATTTGATTAAGGATGCTGTTGTTCTTCCATGGTCCTTTATTAGTGCCAGTCAGGGAATATCCGAGCAGGAGTTTAGGGAGCTAATTCTGCAAAAGTTTGTAGAATACAAAGTGCTTGATTATATGTTTGACAGCATCAAGGAGGTTATTGAACAGGTTGCTGAATCGGACGATAATGTATTATAGGCAAGGAGATGATATGAAATGATGGTTATATTTACCAGCAAAAGTGAAAAAAAGGCATTGCTGACGGTCAGGAGAATTTTGGATTCCTTTGCAAATCGTATTGGTGATGATACCTGGCAGACTATCATTACGGAAGACGGCCTGAGGGCTGTACATACTGCTCTCAGGCGCAACGCGACCAAAAACATGTCTGTCAGCTGTCGATGGATACGTTCAAGAAATCATAGCGAGCTTTTATGGATTGTGGGACGAAAAGAGTGTTTTAATTCCAGCGGTTTTGTAGCGGTGAACACCACTAGAAAGAATATCAGGCATGAGGAATGGGAAAGTCAATGGCAGTATTTGCCGGTATTGAAGGCTTTTACGGCTTTAGCTGCGCTATTGCATGATTGGGGAAAAGCCTCGGTTTTGTTTCAGGACAAGCTGAGATCTGCCAGCAGGAAGGCCGATGCATACAGACATGAATTTATCAGCTGCAAATTGATTGAAGCGATAGCAGTTATCTACGGGGAAAAGGATAATCCTATAGCATGGCTTCGGGCTATAGCTGATAATAAGCTTGATGAAGCTGTCATATTGCGTTTTATGCAAGATAGCTGGCAAACGGGCAGTGGTGAAATTTTTGCTAATGATTTGCCTGTATCTGCCAAGGCTGTTATTTGGCTGGTGTTATCCCATCATCGCTTGCCTTTACCCGGGGCCGAGGATATTTTTAAGTATAAGGGGTGCAGGCAGGAGAATTTTGATGCTTTATTTGCACAGCTTTCCGCTGTCTGGGGGTATAACAATACGCAACGGGAGGACTTTTCAGATAGCAGCAGGCAATGTTTTAGCTTTGCCCAAGGTCTTATGTTAGCTGATGAAGATATATGGAGAAAAAAACTGCGCAAATGGGCAGGACGCTTAGGAGAAATTCTTTCTTCCCATAAAGGGGAAGAGGGCTGCCTTTTACTGCAGAGAAATTTGTTGTTGTACAGCCGCATGGTATTGATGTTGTCAGACCATTATGTTTCTTCCATGGAGGCAGAAGTCTTAAAGAAAAATAATAAGGAATTATACAAAAGTAAAAAGAGGAAAAGCTTATGGGCGAATACAGATAAAAAAGGAAATTTAAAGCAATTATTGGCAGAGCATTTGGTGATGGTCTCAGACCAGGCTCTCAAAATTGTGCATCAGCTGCCCTTATTTGCCAGCAAAATGGCAGTTGCTGATAATGTTCGTGCCTTGAAGAGGATGAGCTTACCTGCTTTTCGCTGGCAGGACACGATTGTCGAGGAACTGAACAGGGCTGTACATGCCAGCGATAGCAATAAGTGCTTTTTTGTAGTCAACATGGCTTCAACAGGCTGTGGCAAGACTATTGCCAATGCCAAAATAATGCAGGCTTTGTCACGGAATAACGAGTTGCGTTATATTCTTGCTTTAGGTTTGCGTTCCCTTACCTTGCAGACAGGAGATGAATATAGGGAGCGTATCGGTTTGCAGGAACATGAACTGGCAGTGTTAATTGGTTCAAAGGCTGTGGAGGATTTACATTGCAAGGATAAAGCTTTGCCAGATCAGATGATATCTGAAAATTGCGGGGAAAGTTCCGAGGATTTGCTGGCAGAGCGGCTTGATTTTTTAGATGACCTGGCACCAGAGGAAAAAGAGTATATGGCTATTTTCTTTGCCAATAATAAACAGACTAATGGGAATAAAAATCAGGCATTTTTGTTGAAGCCTGTCTTGGTTACAACCATAGACCATGTTATGGGAGCTACTGAAGGTATTAGAGGTGGCAGGCAGATTTTGCCGTTACTTCGTCTCATGTCATCTGATGTTGTTATTGATGAAATTGACGATTTTTCTCCGAGAGATTTGCTGGCAATTTCGCGTCTGGTGCATTTGGCAGGTATGCTGGGGCGTAATGTGGTTGTTTCTTCGGCAACCATACCGCCGGATTTGGCAGAGGCTCTTTTTCATGCTTTTCAAAAAGGTGTAGAGAGCTATAACTATTTTTATGGGCAGTCAAAAAATATTATGGCAGCATGGTGTGATGAATTTGACACCAAGGTGGCTTCCGTTAGATTTTCAGATAATAGTAATTATGAATTCTTGCATCAGCAATTTGTCAGCAAGCGTGTCGAAAAATTAAAAAAAGCTTCCTGTGAAGCGGAAAAGCCATATTGTACAGAGTGAATTGTTCAGAGGTTTTTCTGAAACTGAAAAGTTGATTTCTTTGCCTGAATTGTATAGGGCATATTTTTCTGTAATCCAAAGGGAAGTTATTGCCTTGCATGATAATAATTTTATTGTCGACAGGAAAACTGGCAAAAAGGTTTCTTTGGGTGTGGTTAGAATAGGAAATATCAATCCTTGTGTATATTTGAGCCGGTTTTTGATGCAGTCGGATTGGCAGGAGGATTATAGAGCATAGATTATGGCCTATCATAGCAGGCAGATACTGCTGATGCGCCATGAACAGGAAAAATATCTTGATAAAATTTTGAAGCGAAAGAAAGAAAATGCTTTTACCACAGAGATAAATGACGAAGTATTGAGATATCACATTGATCATACGGCAGAAAACAATATTTTGTTTATTGTTGTTGCTACGCCGGTAGAGGAAGTTGGGCGGGACCATGATTTTGATTGGGCGTTATTAGAGCCATCATCCTTCCGTTCCATTGTGCAGATGGCAGGTCGTGTAAGGAGACATAGACCTGTGACGGAGCATCATGAAAATAATATTGCGGTTATGCCATATAATCTAAATGCTATGCAAAATGAAATTATTGATAAGAAGCCTGATAAGCTGGCATACAAAAATCCAGGCTATGAGGTTAGCGAGCGTTATCGCTTGCTGTCACATGATATGCAGACATTGGCCGGCCAATATATTGAGCAGCAAAAGATAGATGCCTGTCCAAGAATTTTGAAGCCGGAGCAATTAAACCCGGGCTACAACATGGTGCATTTAGAACATCAGGTGATGGCTGATATAAATGACTGGTCTGTATATGGACCTCAGTGGATGCACGGCTGGACGGATGAATATTGGTGGCTGACGGCACTGCCGCAAAAGTTTAATGCTTTCAGGCAAGGGGAAATGCAGGTCAAGCTTTATGCAATATACAATAAGGGAAAAATAGTTTTTTCTGAATTTGATGGAGAAAATATGATTCCAAGGGAAATGGTGTGGAATATAGAAAAATCAAATATTGAGGATGATAAAATAAAAGCAAGGTGCTGGTTGCAGCGTGATTATGTTGAGGTGCTGAGAAAGTATGCACTAGAGCGACAGAAAAAATCAGCTGATAATTACAAAAAAATAGAGGATTTTATGGAGGAAGTGTCGAATGAGTATGGTGAGATAAATATTCCGAATAATGAAAACCAAGACTGGCTGTATAGTGACCAGTTTGGCATGATTCGCAAGAAGGAAGGAGAACGAGCTTTGTGGGATTGCTAAAAGATTATGTTATTGAGCAAGCAGAGAAAAAGAATAAAGTACCTTCTGAGTGGCTTACAGATGTTTTAAATAAGATTAATTCGTGTACTTTGTCAACTCATGTGGGGAAGTTTACGCATCCAGATTCCAAGATAAGTATATATAACGCGGATAGGGATGTGTGTGCCGGGTATGTGAGCAGCAGTAATTCACTTTGCCAGACAGATATTGTTGTTAATGCTGCTTATCTTGCAACTGCTAGCATTTTACTGAAAGAATTGGAAGATGGGCAGGTGGTTTTGGCACATTTTCAAAAGCGGACAGATTTTTTAGCTGCTGAACTGGCTGAATTTGGCATAGATATGGAAAAATATGCTGATATGGTGGAAAACATATCAGCTGTAGTGTATCCTGACAAAACAGAAGGTATTCTCAAGCAGGTATATTTTCCTGTGGAAGATAGTTATAAAGTATTGACAGTATTGCCGTCTTCTAGTTTGTTTTTAACACTAGGAATGAAATTGCAGGCTATGAGAAAAAATTATAAAGAATGTAATGAGGAAAAGTCGGCTAAATATGGTCAGCCAAGAGCTATGATACCAAATTTGACTGCTATTACATTCGGTGGTACAAAGCCACAAAATATTAGTGCTTTGAACTCACGGTATGGAAAAGCTGGCAGATTGCTTCCAGCATTGCCACCTGTTTGGTCAGTGAGAAATGTTCGTTTGCCTAAAAGAAATTTTTTTGGTGAGGTTATTTCTGGTAAAAATATACAATTTGAACTTAATAATCTGTACGGGCTTTTTACTGCTGAATGGAATAATCAGCAAATCCGCAATAGTATAAAAAATATTGTTGATAGTATAGTTGATGATGTAATTCATCGTGCCGATGAAATTATTATGTTGGAAGCTGGTTGGAGTGACAAATTTAGTCGTCTGCCTGAGCATCAAAAAATATGGCTTGATATTCAGTTTATAGAATGTAGGTCTGTAAGTATGGAATGGATAGAGGAGACAGGCAGAGACTTTGGGCGCTGGATGGCAAAGGTAGTTTGTGCCATTAAAGAGAATGATAAAATGTTGCTTGGCGATGGGGAAACTGCATTTTTTGCTGAAAGATTGTGTTCAAGGCTCAAAGAAGAATTGAGGTGATGTAATGAAAAAGTATTTATTGCTGCCGCATTTAGAAATACACAATGCAAATGCTATCAGCAGCAACTATATTATTGGTTTTCCGGCAATGACCGCATGGCTGGGGAGTGTACATGCACTTGAACGAAAAATAAGGCTTTCAGCTGGGTTTGCAGACGTTTCTTTTGGTGGTACTGGCATCATTGTGCACAATTATCAAATGCATGCATATCGATTAAAGGGTAATATAAATAACTCTTTAGCAATTACTGCAAATCCTTTGAAAAAGAAAGGAAAAGATTTTGAAAGACCGCCTATTATTCCAGAAGGTAGAATAGATATGGATGTATCTATTCTGGTAGATGTTACAGGCATTGATGCAACTAGAGAATTAGAGTTAAAAAACGCTGTTTTGCAGCTGATACCGACAATGCATTGGGCTGGTGGTGACGTGACAAAGGTTTTTGATAAAACAGAGATTGAAATATATTCTCTGGATGATGATTCTCCTCAGCAATACAGAAGGTTGGTATCTAAGCTTATGCCGGGATATGCAATTTTGGAGCGGCGTGACCTTTTGCTGGACGGCAGTGATAATGAGACATGTCATAAATGTGATGCAATGGATAATTTGCTGGATTTGGTGCAAGTTCATGAAGTGGCAGAGCTGGATGAGAGTAAGAAGGTTATTAAATGGAATAAGAGAAGAAAAAAAGCTGGGTGGCTTATACCACTAGCTGTCGGTTATAAAGCAATATCTCCTGTAGACAGGGTGCTAAATCAACGTGATATGAGCTATGAACATCAATTTGTTGAGTCAGTAGTTACTCTTGGTGAATTTAAGCCGTTGTATCGTATCAAAAATATTGACGATTTAATATGGCAATACCAATGTGATAATAATTTATATGTTTGTGTTAATCAAAAGATTTGAGTTGTGGAGGTTTTATTATGGCAAGAAAAGCAAAAAATGGAGGAGTAAAGTTATCTTCTGTGTTAGCCTTTGAGAAAAAAATTGTACCATCTGATGGGTATATGTATAGTGTTATATGGGATAAAAGAAATGATGTATTTTCTAGAAATCCTGTAAACATTATAGAAAAATCTGTGCGAGGAACTATTTCTAATCGCTTAAAAGGGAGTGAGAAAAGCAGTACAGATAAATTAGATGCCAAGGTTGAAGTTCCTAATTTGCAGACTGTAGATAGTGCCTCATTGCCAGTCTCTGATGATACTCTTGTGTTGAATTATACGATAAAATTTTTACCTGGTGCAGAGATACCTTCTGCTTGCAATGAACCTGAACATTTTAGTCTCATAAAAGAAATGGGGCAGAGGTATATTGAAAAATATGGTTACAGGGAATTGGCACGCAGATATGCAATGAATATAGCTAATGGCCGTTTTTTGTGGCGCAATCGTGTTGGTGCAGAGCAGATAGAAATTATTGTAAAGGATAATAAATCTAATATGACGTGGGCATTTAATGCTTATGATTTTGCATTAAAAGATTTTGATAAGGGTAGTGAGTTGGTGGAAGATTTGTCTTCTTTGATAGCTGATGCTTTGGCAGGGAAGAGAGCTTTTTTGCTGTTGAATGTTGAAGCCTATGTTAAGTTAGGCAAAGGGCAGGAAGTTTATCCGAGTGAAGAGTTAGTTTTGGATAAGGAAAAGAGCAATAAAAGCAAAATTTTGTATGAGAAGAGTAGCATAGCAGCAATACATTCGCAGAAAATTGGCAATGCTATTCGTACTATTGATACATGGTATCCTGCATATGGAGAGGACAATGAAATGCCTATTGCCATAGAGCCGTATGGTGCAGTGACTAATTTGGGAAAAGCGTTCAGAACTCCTAAGGAAGAAAAGGATTTTTATACACTTTTTGACAAGTATTCTTCTGGCAATTTATTTGAAAATGAAGAAGATGCTCACTATGTAATGGCTGTTTTGGTACGAGGCGGTGTTTTCGGACAAGCATCCAAGGAGTAGTGTTATCATGGAATATTATCAGGAAGTTACTATTTTGCAAAATGAGGAAATTGCTGAGAACTTTTTAATGGCAAAAGTTTTTATGCAGATACATTTGGCAATAGCTACACAAAAGAATAAGGATGCTGGCAAATGTTATGGTATTACCTTTCCAAAGTATCATGATTTAGGGTTAGGAGATAAAATTCGTATTTTTAGCGATTCCAGGGAGAATGTAGAAGCTTTGAATTTAAAAAGTTATTTGGCTAAATTAAGTGATTATGTGCATCTTATTAAGCCTAGAATCGTACCTAAAGCCAGAGTAAAGGGATATGTTAAATTTGTGAGAGTACATCCAGAAAATAGCCCAGGTTGTTTGGCAAGACGATATGCAAAACGCCATAATGTTTCTTTTGATGAAGCTATGGATAGGTATGAAGGTATGAAAAAGGTATGTAAAAAACCATATGTAATTCTGAATAGCTTAAGCAATAAGAATAGATTTAGTTTATTTATAGACCGCTGTTATATTGAAAATGATGATGGTGGGGAGTTTAGTTGTTATGGTTTAAGTGAAGGTGGTGTTTTACCAGATTTTTAACTTCCGTAACATGGGTGTTTGGTTCTTTAATGAATTTTTATTTTAATAAGAACTGCAATTTGGGCAAAGCGCAGAATTTCTTGTAAGCTGGCACTACATATGGGTTTTAGTGTAAAATACTGCTGTTAGCCGCCGCACAGGCGGCTTAGAAATTGCTCTGGGTGGCAAGTCATTGGCGGATATTGTTAGCCGCCGCACAGGCGGCTTAGAAATGCTTATTTAATTATGTTTTTGATAAAAAAATGTTAGCCGCCGCACAGGCGGCTTAGAAATTGTGGTGCCGCAAATCATCAGCTTTTCATCTGTTAGCCGCCGCACAGGCGGCTTAGAAATGTGGGGTGCTTTGCCTTGCTTGATGTATTTAGTTAGCCGCCGCACAGGCGGCTTAGAAATGCTTCGTTAATTTCCTACACCTCCCCGCATAGTTAGCCGCCGCACAGGCGGCTTAGAAAGAATGTCGCACGTCACAAATATCTGCCTGAGAGTTAGCCGCCGCACAGGCGGCTTAGAAAATAATTTCCCGCTGGTATGGGGCGGCGTCTGTGTTAGCCGCCGCACAGGCGGCTTAGAAATCTTACTAAATTTCTGTCGAATTTCCCTGCGCGTTAGCCGCCGCACAGGCGGCTTAGAAATAGCACCTTTTTTATGTCATTGTAAGCGTTAGGTTAGCCGCCGCACAGGCGGCTTAGAAATAGCCCAGCATTGTGATAATCCGTCTGTTAGAGTTAGCCGCCGCACAGGCGGCTTAGAAATTTGCCCGCATATAGTCTGATTTAGCATTGTAGTTAGCCGCCGCACAGGCGGCTTAGAAATTAGATATGCTGTAATGTGTCAGCTTGCTGTCGTTAGCCGCCGCACAGGCGGCTTAGAAAATCAAAAATGGCAGGTATAAATGTATAGGCAAGTTAGCCGCCGCACAGGCGGCTTAGAAAGAGTGCTTCGACCGTTGAGCCATCTACGCTGGGTTAGCCGCCGCACAGGCGGCTTAGAAAAACATACTTCACAATGTCGGCTTCCTGTGAGTGTTAGCCGCCGCACAGGCGGCTTAGAAAATTGGCAACCGGAGCAATCAAGACAATGCGCAGTTAGCCGCCGCACAGGCGGCTTAGAAAAATTGGTACAGGAATAATGGATAACGCATGGAGTTAGCCGCCGCACAGGCGGCTTAGAAACAATCCGTGCAGGAGCCCGTCCAGCCAGCACCGTTAGCCGCCGCACAGGCGGCTTAGAAATATAATCGCCATACTCTGGGCACCTCGTACGTGTTAGCCGCCACACAGGCGGCTTAGAAATCACGATTGTCTCCACCAGCACATCTACAGTCGTTAGCCGCCGTACAGGCGGCTTAGAAACCGGACAAGACATACCTGGTGGATGAGCATGAGTTATCCGCCGCACAGGCGGCTTAGAAATGCAAGTTCCTTTGCAGCATAGGCATTGCAGAGTTAGCCGCCGCACAGGCGGCTTAGAAATATAGCGAACAATCTGATGAGATGTTGCCCTGGTTATCCGCCGCACAGGCGGCTTAGAAAAAAAGAAAAACAAAGAGCATTGTGAGCCTTTCGTTAGCCGCCGCACAGGCGGCTTAGAAAACATCAATGACTGTATCTGCCATCGCTGCCACGTTAGCCGCCGCACAGGCGGCTTAGAAATTGCCAATGAGTGCCTGTCAATAACGGAGAACAGTTAGCCGCCGCACAGGCGGCTTAGAAAATTGTTTTCACCTTTCTTTGTAGAATTATCATGAAAAGAGAATTGCGCTTGAAACATATCTGCGAATTGTGTAAGATAATAAGCAAGATAATAAGCAAGATAATAAGCAAGATGGAGTGATTCAAATGGATGCGTATGCTCCGCCATACAGTATTTCAGATAAGATGCTTGAATTTGTTGCCGAGATATCCGAAAAGGTGGGCAAAATAAGCAGTCACACAACATTGACGGCAAGGCCATATTTGCGGAGGAATAACAGGATTAGGTCAATTCACTCATCCCTGAAAATAGAAGCAAATTCCTTATCGATGTCTGAAGTGAGGGAGGTTATTAATGGACGGCTTGTATTGGGTGACAGACAGGAAATACAGGAAGTAAAAAATGCTTACGCTGCGTATGAAAAGATTTCTGAGATAAACCCTACTAGTATATCTGACCTGAAAAAAATACATGGTATAATGACATTAGGACTAGTTCAAGAATCAGGTGTGTTCAGAAAAGGTGAAGAAGGTGTGTTTTCAGATGGTAAATGTATTTTTCTTGCACCGCCACCACATCTTGTAAATGGCTTAATGGAGGATTTGTTTTCCTGGCTGCAACGTAATGAGAAGACAGTTCATCCTTTGATTATGGCGGCAATATTCCATTATGAATTTGTGTTTATTCATCCCTTTGCAGATGGGAATGGGAGAATGGCAAGATTGTGGCATACTGCGATGCTGTATCGTTGGAGAATTATTTTTGAATATATTCCATTGGAAAGCCAGATAGAACGGTTTCAGAAGGAGTATTATGATGCCATTGCGAAGTGTCATGTGAATGGAAATTCAAATGTATTCATTGAGTTCATGCTGGATATGATTAATCAGATATTGGATGAGGTAATTGTTCAGCTTGCCAAGTCAGGTGATGATATGTCGGAATATGTAAAGAAGCTGCTGTCTGTAATGGAACATGATGCAACCTATACTGCAAAAGCTATCATGGAAATGCTGGGACTCAAATCTAGGGAAACTTTGCGAAAAAATTATCTGAATCCAGCTATAGAACTAGGATGTGTAAAGATGACATTGCCGGACAAACCAAATAGTAGAAATCAAAGGTACATTAAAATATAGCATTATTGGCAGATAGTGTGATGGGGAGAAGACGTTGCCTGCATTGGCGTTGTCTCCCCCTTCCGTTGAATAATACAATATAATTTTGATCTTTGGAGCGTGAGAATATGAAAACAGCTTTAACAATAGCAGGCAGTGATTGCAGCGGCGGGGCCGGGATACAGGCGGATTTGAAGACCATGCTGGCCAACGGGGTGTATGGCATGAGTGCCATTACGGCACTGACGGCGCAGAATACGACAGGGGTAGCGGCGATTATGAATGTGACGCCGGAGTTCCTTGGGCAGCAGCTGGACTGCATTTTTACGGATATTTTCCCGGATGCGGTAAAGATAGGCATGGTTTCCGACAAGGATTTAATCAGGATGATAGCCGGAAAGCTCAGGCAGTATCAGCCGAACCATGTGGTGGTGGACCCGGTGATGGTGGCTACCAGCGGGGCACGGCTGATTGCTGACGATGCGGTGGAGGTACTGCAGCAGGAGCTGTTTCCCCTGGCAACTGTGCTGACGCCCAATATCCCGGAGGCGGAGGTGCTCTGGGGCGAGGAAATTGCCAGCAAAGAGGACATGGAAAAGGCGGCAGGGGAAATCGGCAGGAAATACGGCTGCGGCGTTCTCCTGAAGGGCGGTCACAGCATCAATGATGCCAATGACCTCTTGTATAAGGATGGGGAATTGACCTGGTTTGCCGGGAAGCGCATTGACAATCCCAACACCCATGGGACGGGCTGTACCCTGTCCTCCGCCATTGCCAGCAATCTGGCCAAGGGCTGCGGGCTGGCGGAGGCGGTCAGGCTGGCCAAGGAGTATATTTCCGGGGCACTGGCAGATATGCTGGATCTTGGCAGGGGCAGCGGCCCTATGAATCATGGCTATGCGTTGAAATGACTTTTCTTTTTGTCAGGGTTATGTGTTATAATGGGAGGTAGTTGTTGTGATGGAAGCATGGCTGTCAGAAAGGGATATTGATTCGTATGGAAAGAAATATAAGCGAGAATATAGATGAAACTATCGCGTGGCACAGGCGAGCGGCGGAGGCAGGCAATGCCAAGTCCATGTTTATGCTGGGGAAGCTTTTGTTTGAGGAAAAGAATGACGAGGAACAGGGCATGTACTGGCTGCATAAGGCCTATGAGAATGGCTATGCGGATGCGGCAGGCTACTGCGGTACTGACCTTTCCTATGAGCATGTGCCGGGGGGCATAGCTGTGACAGGTGCACGGAAGCATGTGAGCAATCTCAGCATTCCGCCTGTTATTGACGGGGTGACTGTGGTTGCCATCGGTGAGTATGCTTTCAGGTATTGCAATAATCTGCGCAGCATCAGGCTGCCGTCAGGGGTGACTGAGATAGGGCAGGGGGCTTTTTCCGGCTGCAGCGGGCTGAACAGCATTGATTTGCCGGACAGCGTAAGAAAGATAGGCGTAGGTGCTTTTTACAGGTGCAGCAGCCTCAGTAGCATCAAATTGCCTTCCGGCATGACTGAGATAGACCAGGGAACTTTTGCCGGTTGCAGCGGATTGTGCCGGATTGAGCTGCCAGCAGGCATAACTAAGATCGGTGCCGGTGCTTTTTCTGAGTGCAGCAGCCTGGAGAGCATTGTGCTGCCAGCCGGTGTGACTGAGATAGGCCAGGGGGTTTTTGCCGGGTGCAGCAGCCTTGAGCATGCCCTGCTGCCGGGAGGGTTGCAGAAAATCAGCGTGGGTGCCTTCTTCAAGTGCAGAAGCCTGGAAGGCATTGATTTGCCAACAGGTATTACGGAGCTGGGGGATGGAGCCTTTTCCGGCTGTGTAAGCCTGACCAGTATAAAACTGCCGGATGGGGTGAAGAAGCTTGGCAATGGTGCTTTTGCCGGATGCATAAATCTCATTGGCATGGAACTATCACCTGCATTGGCTGAGATTGCCGAGGATTCTTTTGCAGGCTGCATGAGGCTGGATAGAAGTGTTTTGGCAAAATTGCAGGCAATCAATCCTGACGTACAGCTTACTGCCAGTGAAAAGTGTGAAAGATGATATGGCATAGAAGAGGAGGCGGATTTTATGATTTATTATCAGTTGACGATAAACCGTCAAATACGATATAATATGTTGTGGTTGATTCTACGAATTTATGCCCTGGTTGGAGTATTCAGCCAGGGCCAATTTATATTTTAGGAGGCTATATCGTGGAGAAATATTCACCGCAAAGCATAGAAAAGAAATGGCAGTCCAAGTGGCTGGCTGAGAATGTCTACAAGACCGAGATGGACCCGGAGAAGCCGAAGTATTATTCCCTGGAGATGTTCCCGTATCCGTCCGGCAATCTGCACATGGGGCATGTGCGCAACTATTCCATCGGCGATGTGCTGGCCCGCTACAAGACTATGGAGGGGTTCAATGTCATTCATCCTATGGGCTTTGATGCCTTCGGCATGCCGGCAGAGAATGCTGCCATCAAGCACGGTGTAAAGCCTTCTGACTGGACCTACTCCAACATGGACAACATGAAGCGCCAGCAGCGTGAGATGGGCCTGTCCTATGACTGGGACAGGGCGGTGGCTACCTGCAGCCCGGACTACTATCGCTGGACCCAGTGGCTGTTCCAGCTTTTCTACAAGCGGGGGCTTGCCTACAAGAAAAAGGCTTATGTAAACTGGTGCGAGACCTGCGGCACGGTGCTGGCCAATGAGCAGGTTATCGAGGGCAAGTGCTGGCGCTGCGATTCCGATGTGGTGAAGAAGGATTTGTCCCAGTGGTTCCTGAAAATCACTGATTATGCCGATGTGCTTTTGAAGGACCTGGATCTGCTGAAGGGCTGGCCGGAGCGCGTAAAAATCATGCAGGAGAACTGGATTGGCCGCAGCGAGGGCCTGGAGTTCAGCCTGGATGTGCCGGAGCTGGGGGAGAAGATTGCAGCTTATACCACCCGTCCTGATACCGTGTACGGCATCACCTTCCTGGCGCTGGCGGCAGAGCATCCGCTCATTGAGAGGATTTGCCAGAACAATCCGAAGGCGGAGGAAATCAGGGCTTTCTGCAAGAAGGCCCAGAATCAGTCCGAGATGGAGCGCACTTCCTCCGAATCCGAGAAGGAAGGCATCTTCACCGGCCTCTATGCCATCAATCCGTTCAACGGCAACAAGGTGGAAATCTGGGTTACCAACTATGTGCTGGCAGAGTACGGCACAGGCGCTGTTATCGGCGTTCCTTCCGAGGATCAGCGTGACTGGATGTTCGCTACCAAGTACAACCTGAATATCATCATCACCCTCCAGCCGAAGGACAGGGAGCTGAAGCTGGAGGAAATGACCGAGGCTTATGTGGACAAGGCCGGCGTGCTGGTAAATTCCGCTGAGTTCTCCGGCATGGACATCAAGGCTGCCATGAAGGGCATCATGGACAAGGCAGAGGCGGAGGGCTTTGGCAAGCGCCGCGTGAACTACCGCCTCCGTGACTGGCTGATTTCCCGTCAGCGTTACTGGGGTGCACCGATTCCTGTGATTTACTGCCCGGACTGCGGCGAGCAGCTTGTGCCTGAGGACCAGCTGCCTGTTATGCTGCCGGAGGATGTGAAGTTCGAGCAGGGGGCGGTTTCGCCGCTGGCTCAGAGCGAGTCCTTCGTGAACTGCACCTGCCCTAAGTGCGGCAAGCCGGCAAGGCGTGAGACCGATACCATGGATACCTTTATCTGTTCTTCCTGGTATTATCTCCGCTACACTGACCCGCATAACGACAAGCTGCCTTTTGACAAGGACAAGGTAAATTACTGGGCTCCTGTTGACCAGTACATTGGCGGCATCGAGCATGCCATTCTGCATCTTCTGTATTCACGCTTCTTTACCAAGGTGCTGAGGGATGCAGGCATGGTGGACTTCTCCGAGCCGTTTACCAACCTCTTGACTCAGGGCATGGTGCTGAAGGATGGCAGCAAGATGTCCAAGTCCAAGGGCAACGTGGTTTCCCCGGAGGAGATTATCGCCCAGTATGGCGCGGACACGGCCCGGCTCTTTATCCTGTTTGCGGCTCCTGTTGACCGTGACCTGGATTGGAGCGATGAGGGCGTTGCCGGTGCTTCACGCTTCCTGAAGCGTGTATGGCGCATCATGGAGACCTTTGAGGCTCAAATCAAGGCCGGTCAGGATGAGTATGATGTCAGCAGCCTGACTGAGGAGGAAAAGGAGCTGCGCCGCGTGCTCCACACCACCATCAAGAAGGTGACGGAGGATATTCGCGACCGCTTCATGTTCAACACCGCCATCAGCTCTATTATGGAGCTGGTGAACGCCTTCTATGCTTTCCAGAACAGCGAGACCATCAACGGCAACCTGGTCCGGGAGGTTTCCGTGGCTATTATCAAGCTGCTGGCACCGTTTGCGCCGCATATTACCGAGGAGCTGTGGAGCATCCTCATCGGAGAGGGCAGCGTGCATCAGCAGAAGTGGCCTGAGTGCGACGAGGCGGCTACGGTCAAGGCAGAGGTGCAGATTGTCTTGCAGATCAATGGCAAGGTCCGTGACCGCATCATGATTGCTACCGGCATCAGCCGTGAGGAGATGGAGGTAGCTGCCAAGGCCAATGCCCGCGTGCAGGAGCTGACCGCCGGCAAGACCATTGTCAAGATGATTTGCGTGCCTGACAAGCTGGTAAATATTGTGGTAAAGTAAATTTCATTTATCGTGGGAATTTTGGGTGTGCCCTGCTTTGGCGGGGCGCACCTTTTTACATGGCAAGCTTTGTGCGTTTGTTGCACTTTTTTATGCAAAAATTTTGCCAGCAATGTACGCGAGAGAAGGAAAAAATTACCATTGTACTTGTGTAGTGGAAAAACCTTGACATGTGTTCAGCCTACGTTTACAATATTATGGCGTTTAGGTTATTATAATATTGTTTATGGAGGAGTTCTTTTATTATGATGAGTGCAACTTTTGCAAAATGGCAGAGCATCAGCCTGATTTTGCGCATCGTAATCGGCATGGTGATCGGTGCGGTTTTTGCGCTGACTTTGCCTGAGAATACCGTGGTGCCGATTTTTGGTACCTTGTTTGTAGGCCTGCTGAAGGGCGTTGCGCCGGTGCTGGTATTTGTGCTGGTTATCAGCGCACTGGCCAATGCTGCCGGTGATATCGGCGGCCGCTTCAAGAATGTAATTTTCCTGTATGTGCTGGGCACCCTGCTGGCTGCTGCTACGGCTGTGGCTGCCAGTGTACTGTTTCCAGTGACCATGAAGCTTACTGATGCGGCAAACAATGCGGCACCGGATGGCATCGGGCAGATTATTACCACTATTCTCACCAATGTGGTGGCAAATCCTGTTTCTGCCGTTATGACCGGCAACTACCTGAGCATCCTCTGCTGGGCGATTATTTTCGGCATGGGCTTCAAGAAGCTGGCTTCCAAGGAAACCCGCAATGTAGTGGCTGATTTTGCCGCTGTTGTGTCCAAGGCAGTGTTCTGGATTATCCAGATGGCTCCGTTTGGTATTATGGGCCTGGTATTCTCCGCAGTTTCTGAGAACGGCCTGGCTATTTTCATTGATTATGGCATGCTGCTGCTGGTATTGGTAGGCTGCATGTTTACCCTGGCTTTTATCGTCAACCCGATTATCAGCTTTGTGTTCCTGAAGCGCAATCCTTATCCTCTGGTGCTGCGCTGCCTGAAGGAGAGCGGCGTGACTGCCTTCTTTACCAGAAGCTCTGCGGCAAATATCCCTGTCAATATGGAGCTCTGCAAGAAGCTGGGGCTGGACGAGGACTTTTATTCTGTATCTGTTCCGCTGGGTGCTACCATCAACATGGAGGGCGCAGCTATTACCATCACTGTCATGACTATGGCAGTTGCCCATACCCTGGGCATCAGCGTTGATATACCTACCGCTATTGTATTGTCTGTACTGGCTACGGTAGGTGCCTGCGGTGCTTCCGGCGTGGCCGGCGGCTCCCTGCTGCTGATTCCTATGGCCTGCTCCCTGTTCGGCATCAGCAACGATATTGCCATGCAGGCTGTAGGTGTAGGCTTCATCATCGGCGTGGTGCAGGATTCCTGCGAGACTGCCCTCAATTCCTCTACTGATGCCCTGTTTGCAGCTACTGCTGAGTATCATGACCGTCTGAACAAAGGCGAGAGCATCGAGTTGTAAAAGTTAAGAGTTTAATTTTGCACAAATGCAAATTTAATTATTATCATTTATTCATACAAAAACGACAAAAATACATTGCACCTGTAAAGGAATCTGGTGTATAATTTTACATTGAGAAGTGTAACCTTATGCTTACTTTATGGGTAGATTTTGCAGTCTGGGAAGGGGATTTCTCAGGCTGCTTTTTTCTAAATGTAAGATGGCAGAAGGATTTGTGGAGGAGGTTTTTTCATGTCGTCGAAAAATTATACGCCATTGTTGTCAACAATTTCAGGGGTAATGGCTATCTTGGTAGCCATAATAGCAATAGCTTCTGATGCGATGCCTGCTGTCCTGGTATACGCATTGCTGATAGTTGAGGGGCTGCTTCTGATTACTTTGGCACGGACAAATGGCAAGCTGCTGGCCATGGTGGAGGAGGATTCTGCCCCGCAGGCGGTGGCGGTGTCCCATGGTCAGTCTGGTGATGGAACGGTGGCAAAGTATCAGGCTTTTATCAAGAAGATGGCAAATATCTCTCAGCAGCTGGCGGCTTCTTCGGAGGAGCTTACTGCCAATACCCAGCAGTCAGCTGACAGCGCCATCAAGATTGCCGAGCATGTGGGTTCTGTCAGCCAGGGCATGGAGGATCAGGTCAAGGATTTGAACACTTCCATGGAAGCAGTCGATGGTATTTTCAACGATATTATCGCCATGACTGAGAAGGCGGATACTGCCAGGCAGTCTGCGGAGGATATGGCAACCACTGCTCATGAGGGGGCATACCAGATGGAGCAGGCTGTAGATATGATGGGCAGCATCGAAAAGAGTGTGCACGAGTCTGCCAACATGGTTAACCGCCTGGGTGAGCAGTCCGAGGCCATCGGGCAGATTGTGGAGTCTGTTTCTTCTATTGCTGACCAGACAAATCTGCTGGCACTGAATGCGGCTATTGAGGCGGCCCGTGCCGGTGAGGCAGGCAAGGGCTTTGCGGTAGTAGCGGAGGAGGTCCGCAAGCTGGCGGCAGAGTCCCAGGAGGCAGCCAAGCATATCAAGGAGAATATTACCTCCATCCAGCAGGCTACCCAGGACACTGTAAAGGCTATGGAGCAGGGCACTGCCGAGGTTGCCAGAGGTACTGAGTCCATCCGCCAGGTGGGCAGCCAGTTTGGCACTATTATTGAGAAAATCGATCATATTCAGGGGCAGATGAACGGCATTACCAGTGCGGTGGATGTGGTATCCCAGGGGGCGGAGAAGATTGTCTTTGCTGTGGATTCTATGGATGAAATCAGCCGCAAGGTTAATGAAAGCACCAAGGTTATTTCCGGGGAAACCCAGCAGCAGTCTGCTTCCAATGAGGAGATTGCGGCAGCTTCCCTTGCTTTGGCAAATCTGGCTGAGGAAATGCAGACCGAGGTTACCAATTTCCGGGTTTAATTATTTTGTAAATTTCAGTTTGTCGTCGTGAAGGTACGAGACTTTTAGAACATTAACGGATGAGTTTTGTTGGTTTGTGCACTCTGTTCAGATTAAAAATGGGCTGAGCGGGACAGCTACCCATAGAAAACACGCTCGCGCTCCTAGTTGTACCTAGCGGATGCTAAGCTCTTGCTACGCCTACGGCTTGCAAGTCGCTAAGCACCGAGGTACAACAAAGGTTTTCTATGGGTACTGTCCTCACTCAGCCCTTTCTTTGTCTGAACAGATATAGACAAAATGATAAAACGATATACGTTGCTTGTTACCATAGTGCTGCATACAGCTTTACGAATAAACTGAAACAGGGGGGCTGAGAGGCTGACGAAACTTGCAATTGCCAACCGTTGCATAAACGTACAGTGCAAACAACT
>OBLI01000543.1_pt1 | contig 40274 bp, 45 predicted proteins | sample 1519701 | NCBI WGS metagenome assembly OBLI01 (sample SAMEA3663005, study PRJEB22513) | pig gut metagenome | biome: pig gut; feature: pig-associated habitat; material: faeces | place: France | collected 2012
TTATCACAAAGTGGTGTTCTCTTTTCATTTATTCCGAATAAAATTTTACGCTAGCCTTATGGTCTTGACATTTTTTTCTTTTGTTGGTGTCCTGCAATCGCAATATATACGGACTGCGGAATAAATCTTCCCATTGTTGTTGCTGCTTTTAGCGCAAGTGTTGGTACTATGACCACTTTACGACGCTTCATCTGCCGAATCGCATAATCCGCACAATACTCCGGCGTAATTCCCGGCAATGCAAATTCCACATTGGCAACAGAATTAAATTCCGTATCAACCGGTCCCGGGCATAAAGCTCCGATATATACCCGGCTGCCTTCTTCTTTCAACTCTCTTGCCACCGCGCGAGTCATGCTGGCGACATATGCTTTGGTCGCATAATAGGTTGCCATGTACGGACCTGCAGGAATCAATCCTGCCGATGACGCAACATTTAACAGATAACCGCCTCCCTGCGCCTTCATCTTACGCAGCACGAGCTTCGTTAAGATATGCACCGCACGTACGTTGACATCGATCATATCCAGATCTTTATCCAGTGAAGTCTCTGTAAATCTTCCGCAATCTCCAAATCCCGCATTATTAATAAACACACCGATGTGCTTATCCCCCAACGCCGACATCAGACGCAGACATTCGTCCTTATGGGAAAGATCTGCAGTCTCAATCATAACATGTGCGCCTTTTGCTTCCAGTTCCCCGGAAAGCTTCATAAGCCTCTCCCGCCTTCTGGCAACAAGTACAATCGCATACCCTTCTTCCGCTAATTTTCTTGCAAAACAAGCTCCGATTCCGGAACTTGCCCCGGTTATTACTGCATAACTTCTCTTCATAGACAAATCCTTCTTCCCAAACACGTTAATCTCTCATCTGCTTGTTTTCCACAGCCGAATCACGAGGTGTTACATCAATGATGATGTTCTCGGAATGTTCCTTTAGCTTTTCAAGGATTGTAAGCCAAAGCATATGAATTTCATATGCGAGCATCTGATCCAGTTCCACCGCATACGGAGCCAGCATATCCACGTCGAAATAACGATTACCAAGCGGCGGTACAAAAGCCAGATTGTACGACTTCTTTTTTTCTTCGCAGGAAGCAATCTGTTCATATGTGATCAGTAGAAATTCTTCTCCCTTGCAGATACAATGATAGGATACAAAACATTCATCGAGCATCCACGATTTTCCTTCGATCTCTTCTGTCGGTTTCTCCGAAGGATCATTGTATTCCGTTGTCTGAAATTCAATATTCCACTGTAATTTATCTTCTTTCGTATTCTTTACCAGATCCGGAAGTTTTCGCAATAACTCTGCACCTTTTTTCATGCTGTAAACCTCTTTTCTTTCCCATTAGTCGATCATTTTGTTGTTCGTCGACACTTCTTCTATATTAATTCTCACTTTGATCTTCCTATACTTTGGATTGCGATCATACAGTTTGGAAATGATACGATTGGCAACAAGCATCGACAGATCTTTTGTGCAGGATGGAAGCAAAATGATAAACTGCGTCTCACTGTATTTTGCAACAACATCCCCGACACGAAGACACTCTCCGATGGTCTCCTCAAGTCCCTTCATCGCCTGCCGGATTCGAAACGAAATCACTTCTGCCGATTCATTCTCCGGGGCTTCCAGTGTCAGAAGGAGCAAATTCTCCGGAGTCTTGGAACGCACACTTTTTCGCGCTTCCAGATGGTATATTTCCTTGAAGATCGGATACCCGCAAAAAAACGCGCCCGTTGGATTTTCTTCCTGAATATCCTCTTTCACTTCCCGGATATCGTAGCTGAAATCCCCCTTGCTGATCTGCTTCAATTCCTCATATACTTTATTCAGGATCGTTGTCTTACGTACCCCAAGCTCCGTCTCCATAATCTTGCGTGCCATGTCATACGAATCAAGTGCAAGCTGAACTTTTCCGCAATGTATACGAGCCTCAATCTGATAACAATAGAGCTGCTCATCCGCATTCTCAAATTTGAGAGCCTCTGCACAGATATGCTCGACTTCCTCATAGCGAGATTCATTCAAGTATAATTTTGCCAAAGACTTCACCCCGGACAAATACATCGAATGATAATAGATGGCCTGCGCCTGTATCCAATGGAGGTCCATCAGCTTACTCATAAAGTCTCCCTGATAGATATCAAGTGCCTGCTCATATCGGATGACAGCCTTTTCCTCTACATTTTCCTGCTTTGCCGACTTGATCAGCCGTTCAAATTCCTCTATATCAAGTACCACTTCCACCTTGGGATTCCATTGATAAGAACCTCTGTTTGTCAAAATAAACTCCTCATCCCCAAAGTACTTTGCAAGATTCTTGCGTAAACGATACATCAGGTTTTTTAACGCACCGGACGGATTATCAAGATCTTCCTCCCCCGGCCATATTGCATTTGCAATATCCTCGGTCGTAAGTGTTTTATCTCGATACAATAACATGTAAACAAGCAATCGGGAAAGCATTGTTGAGCGAATATTCTCATCGCTCACTACTGTATCACCGTCCGTAATCTGGAATTTACCAAGCGTATCCACTGTCAGCATAAGGATTTTCCCTCCATCCTACCTTCATTCTGAATTTAACCTCAATTATAACATTTGCCCTGTCAAAAATCTACGCCAAAAGCAATCCGCACAAGGCCAAAAAAGAAAAAGGGACTTATTTTACAGCCCCTCTTACATAAATATCGGATAGATTATTCATAATTGCTCCGGCAACGTCCGGTTTGTTCATCGAATAAATATGAATGTGATTTACCCCATTGGCGATCAGGTCAATGATCTGTTCCGTTGCATAAGCAATACCAGCCTGCTTCATTGCATCCGGATTATCTCCGAAACGGTCCACAATACTTAAAAACTTGGCAGGAACAAGATTTCCCGTAAGTGATATCGTTCTCTTTACCTGCGCCGCATTCGTTACCGGCATAATACCAGGGACAACCGGTACATGGATGCCTTTTTGCAAAGCCTTATACATAAATCGATAATATATATTATTGTCAAAAAACATCTGTGTTGTCAGATATTCGCATCCGGCATCCACCTTTTCCTTCAAATACATAAGATCCTCATCCATCGTTGCGGCTTCCGGATGGCCTTCCGGATAACATGCACCGCCAATACAAAAATCGCCGGAATCCTTGATTTCCCGAATGAGTTCAATCGCATGATGATACTGATCAGGAAGTGGGAAATCCGCATTCTCAGGAATATCACCGCGAAGAGCAAGAATATTTTCAATCTTACGTTCTTTTAACTGTGCGATCACGGACTGTACCTTTTCCTTGGTGGAAGAAGCACAGGTCAAATGAGCAATCGCAGGAATATGATAGGAATTGATCGTATCTGCGATCTCAACCGTATAATCACTTGTTCCACCTGTTGCTCCATATGTGCAGCTGATATAGGACGGTTTCAGTTCCGCCATCTTTCCAACGATTGCCTTATAATTATCAAGCTGCGATCCCTTCTTCGGTGGGAAAAGTTCACAGGAAATCGTCACTTTGTCTTCTTTTAATAATTCTGATACTTTCATAATTGTCCTCTGTCTTTCGTTTATTAGAACTTTCGCAACTCATCAGTGCCATCATCCACTGTATTTTCAATCTTTCTGATTTCCACAAAATACGAGTAACTGTCGTTCACCTTGACCTCACAGCGATCACCGACTTTATGCCCAAAGATTGCTGCTCCAAGCGGAGATTCACGGCTGATCAGATTCTTCAGGGAATTGCTGCGAACCGTTGTCACGATCTTGTAAGTTTCCACCATGTCGTCATCCTCAAAATACAGATCAACCGTATTGTTCATTCCGACTTCATCCTCCGGCGAATCCTCCGATACAATAACGGCGGTCTTGATCATCTTCTCAAGATAACGAATACGGCTTTCATTTTCATTCTTAAATTTCTTAGCTGCTTTGTATTCAAAATTCTCGCTCAGATCACCTTGTGCACGAGCCTCTTTGACATCCTCTAAAGCTTCTTTTCGAACAACCAGTTTCCGATGCTCGATTTCTGCTTCCATCTTTTCAATATCTTTCTTTGTTAATTCATCATGCATGATATCACCTCTACATATAACCGTTATTTTATCATCGAATTTTGAAACATGCAAGTTTCAAATCATAGCGCATAACTATGTTATAGCGCAAGCGTCTGATCAAATACCTGTAACGGACCGCACTCTGTCTGTGTACACACGGTCACATAATGCGCTTCATCCGGCTGTATCTGCTGATAAAAAGCCCCATCCATCGTATCAATATGTTCCAGTCCGATCGATAAACCGCTTCCGATCATCTTGGCATAACTCTCCTTACGTGTCCAGATTTTAAGCAGTTCCGATGCTGCAGCTCCGCTTTCCAGCCAATGTTTGCGTTCCTTATCCGTCAGAATCCGTTTTGCAATACGCTGCACCCGGTCCGGCTGTCCGTCCAGTCTCACAAGAGACTCAACATCCACGCCGACCGCCTCATCACAGATTGCGCACACCGCATAATTTCCTGCATGGCTGAGGTTGAAATGCATCTTATAATGCAAAATATGTGGTTTTCCGTTCTCTCCATAGGAAAAAGCCACATTTTTATAAGGAATGTGCTCCGCTTCCAGTGCGACGTCCAGCAATCTGCTTGCCGCGAGTCCTCTCAGGCAATCATCCTTCTGCTTTAATTTTTCCAGTTTTTCTCTTCGCTCTGCGCGCACCAGCGTCATGTTCTGCGCTCTTTTCCTATCATCACGCAAAGGCACTATATTGGCATAATAAACTTTAAGCATGAATCACGCCCACAATTCCCGCAAGCAGTACGATCACGCCAAGAACAATGCGATACCATCCAAACACTTTAAAGTCATGCTTTTTGATATATCCCATCAAAAACCGGATGACGATCAGCGATACCACAAAAGCGACCACCATTCCGACTATCAGAATTACGGATTCCCCCATCGTGAAGTCAAATCCGAATTTTACCAGTTTCAAAAGGCTTGCCCCAAACATAACCGGAATTGCAAGGAAAAAGGTATACTCTGCCGCAACCGTTCTGGACACACCGATCAAAAGAGCTCCGACAATGGTGGCTCCGGAACGGGAGGTTCCCGGAAAGATGGCTGCAATCAGCTGAAACAGGCCGATCAGTACGGCTGTATCATATCCGATATCTGCAATGGTACTGATTTTTGCCGATTTTCCTTTATGGTAATTTTCAATCACAATAAAAGCAATACCAAACAGAATCAGCATAATCGCTACGGTCGTATAATTGTAGAACCATTTTTCGAACAACTCATCAAAAAGGATGCCAACGATTGCAGCCGGCACACAGGATACCAATATATGAAACCACAATTGAAAAATATCCGTCTTGATCCAGGCTCCAGCCGGGTTTATGATACATGCGAGAATGCCTGTCTTACCGTTTTTCTTTTTCTTCAATGCCAAAGGAGCCGCATTATTCTTTCTTCCAAACGGCCAGATCTGGCTCCAGAACAGGATGACCACTGCCATAATGGCTCCAAGCTGGATCACCACCTCAAACATACTGTAAAATTCTTCACTGACATCAAGAGGCAGAACCTCATTTAAAAGGATCATATGACCGGTACTGCTGATCGGCAGCCACTCGGTAATTCCCTCGACGATACCAAACAATACCGCTTTTAGAATTTCAATCAGTTCCATGTCTAATTATCTCTTTCCTTTCCCCAGAAAAATAATGCAACCGTTCCCGGACCTGTATGACTTCCGATCGTTGTTCCGATCGGATTGATCTCTACCTTGCCGTCCATCTTTGGGAAACGCTTTTCAACAAGATCCGCCACTGCCTGTGCATCTTCCATGCATGCAGACTGGGATATATAACATTTTCCGGAATAATCCGCCCCATCCGTTGCAAGTTCTTCCATACGATCCACGATCGTTTTCATTACTTTCTTCTTGGTGCGAACTTTCTGACGCGGAATCAGTTTTCCTTCAAAGTCTACGTTAAGAAGCGGACAGATATTCATTACCCCACCGATAAATCCGGCAGTCTTTGAAACTCTTCCACCTTTGATAAAAAAAGTAAGATCACTGGTAAAAAACCAATGCTGTACCTCCTTCTTGTGCTTTTGGGCCCATTCATGGATCTCATCGATATTTTTCCCCTGGTCGCGCAGATCCGCAAGCTTATCCATAAGTAGACCGTATCCCGAGGATGCCGCAAGCGAATCCACAATATAAATCTTTCGCTCCGGATACTTTTCCAGCATCATCTCCTGCGCGATACACGCCGAATTATAGACACCGGAGATTCCTGACGAAAGGCACAGATGCAGAATATCTTTCCCCTCTTTTAAAAAGCCTTCGAAATACTCACAAAATTCATCTGCATTAATCTGCGAAGTTTTGGTATCCGCACCATCCCTCATTGCCTGATAGAACCGGTCAAACGGGATGGACTCGCCCAGATCATCCCTGTATGGTTTTCCATCCAGCTCAAAATGAAAACATATGTAAGATATCTCCCTTTTGTTAAAATGCGCCTTTGTTAAATCCGCTGTTGAACAGCAACTAAGTACAAAATCAGACATTTCATTCTCCTCTTATTTTTTCTAGTCAAAACATACACTTGTTAATTTTAGTATAAAAAGCATAGAATAGCAATACAACTTATGTTATACTAAAGATAATTCTTTAATATTGGAGGGATCGTATGAGCGAAAAAGCATACAAAACCATGGGAAGTACCGGAGCCGGAACACTTGCGATCGGTATCTGCATCCTTGTTACCGGAATCGTATCCGGCATTCTTTTAATTGTAAACGGAGCTCGATTATTAAAAAACAGAGAGAGCCTGACTATCTAGGCTGCTCTCTGTTTTTTTATACTCCGCTGTATGATGTAAACGGAATACAATCCATATAAAGATCCGAGAATGCCGGATGCATGGATAACTCCAGATAATGCATTTTGCCTTGAATCTCCAAAAGATGTTCTCTTGCCTTCTTCGAGATTGCAGCAAAGACCGCGCCTTCTCCGGCTGCATTGCCTACCGCTTCCGTAACCGGAAGCAATTCTTTCGGAATCAGTCCGATTTTTGCCGCACTCTCTGTATTTAAGAAACTTCCAAATCCACCGGCAAGCCAGACACCTGTTACATCTTTGTATCCAAAAGCTTTTTCCTTTAACAAAATTTCAATTCCGGCAGCGATTGCCGCCTTGGCAAGCTGAAGATTACGAACATCCTCCTGTGTCACGCAGACTTTTTCCGAAAGCCAGACACAAGGCTGCCCCTCATACGTTCCGATATAACCCCTTAATTCTTCCGGCACCTCTTCCACTTCCATGAGCATACCGCTCTCATCCATCAGACCGGCTTCAAGAAATACCGCCAAAGCATCCAAAAGTCCTGATCCACAGATTCCGACCGCATCCTTTTCGCCGATCGTCCCGACAGATAGTCTGTGATTCTTATACGTCACAGATGCGATAGCACCATCCGCCGCCGGCATTCCCATTGTAATCTCCGCCCCTTCAAATGCCGGTCCGGCCGCCGTCGCGCAGCATACATAACCATCCTGTGCATTTCCAAGCAGCATTTCTCCGTTTGTTCCGATATCAAGAAGCAGCCACTGCCCTCCATCTTCCGGCACTGCAGCAAGCACATCCGCAGTAATATCAGACCCGACATATCCGGCAACACAAGGCAGAATATTCACGATTTCACAACAATCGATTCCAACGCTGCTTCCCGTATACTCTTTTCCAAACAGTTCTTCCGGCATAAAAGGTGCCACTCCTATTGTTTCCGGCGATATTCCGGCAAACAGATGACACATAACCGTATTTCCCGCCACAGCCAGTCTCTGAATCTTTTTTTTCTTATGTGACTTTTCGCACAGCTTCTCCAGCATCGTTTCGATCTGCCCTGCGATGACTTCGTGCAGCTTCTGTAACTCCCCCGCTCCTGCCCGTTCAATGCGCGATACAACATCCGCACCGTAATTTTTTTGTGCATTCGGAGCACTTTCGGTCGCAATAATATTTCCGGATATACCATCAATCAGATGACACACCACGGTTGTCGTTCCGATATCACATGCAGCAACTGCTTCTTCCAACGCGTCTGTTGAATACTGATTATGACATTGCCCGGTCTCCGCAATCTTTGCATGCTTCTCTTTGCCAATGATAATATGCATGCCATCCGCCACAAGAGTTTTACAGGCAAGGACCTCTCCCCTGCCGACGATTTCCACTTTGCATTTGCCGCATCGTCCCATTCCTCCACACGGAGCCTCAATACCGCTGATCCGGTTTTTCTGTAAAAGAGTAAGAATGGTCTGTCCTCTTCGCGCCGCATATTCTTTTGTCTGTCCTTCCTTCGTAATCGTTACGTTCATTTCTTTTCCTATTCTAATTCTGTCATACCGCCAAGCAGTATTCCCACATTATCACGATAGATCTGATCAAACTGATCCATCGGCAGAGGATTTATGCCTTTTCCTGCTTCAATCGTATATCCCGGCCGGTCATATTCCTGGATAAACCAGTCTTTGTAACCCGCATAACCGGAATCGCTCGGAGTTTCCTCCACCGCATAACCGCTCACACGCGTAAAATACTGCGCAATCACATACGACTTTTCGGGCTCATAATTTAAATATCTCCAATAGATTACCTCTCCCTGCGTATGATATGCAAGAATCAGAGCAAAATCATGCATTTTTGTAAACTGGTACATTGCAACACTCTCCGGCTCACTGAGTGGCATCGGTCCGACATAATCACGCGGTGCCGGACGATCAAATCCCAATGCGAATTTAATCCGCTTTGCCTCCTCCCATCCTGCCGGGAACTGCAGATTTAAATCCACCCCGCGGATATTTGCTTTCCAGCCTTGCGGAAACGCGATCTTAGGATATGTCGACGCGATCCGTCGTGCTTCCCGATAAAAGCGTCCGGAATCAAGAAGACCATTGACCAGATCCACTCCATCCGGATTCACAAGCGGAACCAGATAAAGCGTAAACTCTTCCAACAGATTCGGAACATTTACACCTTCATACGGTTCTTCCGTAACATACGCTTTCAGGAGCTGCTCCGCAAATTTTAAAAGCACAGGTGTCGTAATGCTTTCGTTCGCATGAAAGGATGCATTATATGCCACCTCTGTCGGCCCGTTTCCGATCTTAATATAAGGAATCGAACTGCCCATTACACTCATCCCGATGCTCCCCGTTTCCGCATATGGATAGCGAGCCTGCAATCCATCAAGCACCCACTCTGTAAGCAAAGACGTATAAGGAATTGTTTCTTCCACCAGATCAAACCTGTACGGAACGGTAATCATCGTTCCGATCTGCAGATTGTCTTCTTCCGCGCCCGGATTTGCCTGCCGGATCATCTCCAATGTTGTCCGATACATCTTTGCGATGTTGTACAGACTGTCGCCGGATTTTATGATATGTGTTGTAAATCCACGCAGATACGGCAAAAGTGTATTCCATACCATATCATTGACAACGCACGCTTTATTCTCCCCGATAAAAGATTCCAATGCGCGACAGGTCTTTGGTCCGAAATCCCCGTCCACGGTAACATCATATCCCGCCCGCCTTAAAGCAAGCTGCATATAACTCACAAGAATTCCCTGATCTCCCGGATGTAATTCTTTCATTTTTTCATCACACTTTCCATGCATTCTATTTACATTATGCATTTACCGGTGTTATGTACCTGATCTGTACATCACTTTTCGCGAAGTCGTTCAATCTCCTCTTTGTACGGAGGGATCGTCTTTTTGGTCTCACCTTCGGCGCAAAGCCACGGTGTTTCCAAAATCTTTGGTATTTTTATAAAACGAGGGGCGTGCACGATGCGGTGCAAGGTCTCAAAACCGATCGTTCCTGCACCGATGTTCGCATGACGATCCTTGTGCGCTCCAAGCGGATTCAAACTGTCATTAATGTGAAATACCGCAATCTGGTCGAGTCCGATCACTTCATCAAACTTTTGAAATACACCCTCATAATCATTAACAATATCGTATCCTGCATCATTGACGTGACAGGTATCAAAGCATACTCTCAGGCGTTCCTTCTTGTGCACGCCATCGTAGATCATCTTTAACTCCTCAAATGTACGGCCGATCTCACTTCCTTTTCCCGCCATCGTCTCAAGTGCAATATATACCTCGTCCTCATTCCCGTCCAATACCATATTCAATCCTTTGACAGCCTGCGCAATACCGGCATCCGCTCCGGCATCAAGTGCCGATCCGGGATGAAGGACCAGGATTTTACTTCGCATTGCCGCCGTACGCCTGATTTCTTTTTCTAAGAATTCTACAGCAAGTTCAAAGGTCTCGGGCTTAACGGTATTCGCCAGATTGATGATATACGGGGCATGTACCACGATCTCATCAATTCCGTTTTCTTTAGCATATTCCCAACCTGCTTCAATATTTAAATCTTTGATTTCTTTGCGTCTTGTATTCTGCGGTGCTCCGGTATAAAGCATCAAAACATTTGCACCATAACTGTGTGCCTCTTTTACCGATGCAAGGAACATTTCCTTGCCTGCCATCCCAACATGGGAACCAATTTTTATTTTTTCCATATGATTACTCCGACAAATCATGACTTTTGTGTTATAATAGCTCGAATGTCAAATTATTTTGACTTTCTTCATCATATAATGGAAACACGCTTTTTTCAATAGAATTCTACAGTATGTACGCAGCCGCAGTCTTCCAGCTTATCCTTGCAATTGGTCTCGGAACGATCTTCTCGTGGCTTTTGACCAAGACCGGACTTACTTTCCCGATCTATATCGGCGCTATGATCGCCGCCGCACTCATCCGTAATATCTCGGAATACACCGGGCACTTTACGATCCATATGGGTGAGATCAATGATCTCGGTGGTATCTCTCTTTCCCTGTTTTTAGGTATGGCAATGATCACATTATTACCGATCCGGTAACGCGGGTGCCTTATTTTTTTCGTTTACTTATATTTCTCAATTTTTGCATAATCACAAACTTTCCGGACAAAAGCATGCGCAAATTCCGGATTGGAGGGATAATACAGATGTGCATAACCAAGCCATACATTGTCTCGATCGATCACACACGGATACGTTCGTCCCGTTACCGGCTTCGTTGCGATACAGTCACTTCCATTATCCGTGCTGTCAAAATAATGAAACTCATGCGCACGGATCTTCTGTCCATTTGGCAGAAAATTAGGCTCTTGTTCCTCTAATTCTATATAACCAAATCGCACAAGCTTTCCCTTATATTCACATTGTGCCTTGATTGCCCCCACCATCGGGAAGCATTCACCGCTTTCTACCGTCATGGATTCGTGCAGATACATAAAGCCTCCACATTCCGCCACAACCGGCATTCCTTCTGCAATGGCGTCACGTATTTGCACAAGTATCTCCTGATTTTGGCTCAGCCTATCCGCATACAATTCCGGATACCCTCCGCCAAGCAGAATACCGCAGCACCCATCCGGAAGCTTTTTATCATGGACCGGCGAAAAATACCGAAGTGTTACTCCATCGTTTTCAAGCATACGAAGATTATCTTCGTAATAGAAGCAAAATGCTTCATCTCTTGCTACGGCAAGAATAATTTCACCCGGCTTTTCCATCTTTTTACACGACAAAACAACTTCTGTATGTTTGTTTTTCACAAATAATGTATGTTTGCAATTCAAATCAGAAACCTGGTCCCCAAACGTAATGATCTCATCAATAGAGACGGTTTTGACAAATTCTTCGGTCAGTTCCTTAAGAGATGCACGAAGATCCGGTATCTCCTGCGGCATCACAAGACCAAGGTGTCTGCTGGCAAGCGTGCCTTCTTTTCGATCCGGCAGATAACCTACAACCTTTACCGGAAGTTCCGCCTCGATCAGCGGCTTGATCGTATTGTAATACATTCCGGACATACGATTTAAAATAATACCTTTGATCAGATGCTCCTTATCGTATGAGAGGAATCCGGCGATCATCGGAATGATTGAACGCCCCATCCCTTTGACATCGACAACCAGAATGATCGGCGTCTTTGTAACAACCGCAAGGTGATACGAGGAACCTTCCTCCCGGACTCCGCCTAGTCCGTCATAGAGGCCCATCACACCCTCTATAACCGCGAAATCATTCTCCGTCCGATCCTGCAGAAATAACTCTTTTGTTACCTCTTCCCCGGTAAAAAATGTATCGAGATTCTTTGACGGAACACCGATCACCGTTCGATGAAACATCGGATCGATATAATCCGGTCCGCATTTATATGAAATTACCTGTTCCCCACAATCCTTTAGTGCCTGCAAAAGCGCACAGGTAATCGTTGTCTTACCACTGCCGCTTTTCGGTGCAGCAAGCATGATGCGTCTCAGTTTCATCCCATTATCCTTTCCTGTATTTATTGTACTCTTTTGGCGGCGCGTTCGGGCTCAGCAGGCTCTGTGGCTGGCTTTTGCGTTGAACACGATTTTAGACAAAATCATTGAATTTGTAAAATCTTCATTTGGCTCAAATTTTGTGTCCGAGCAACGCTTCGACACTGGCGCTTCGGTTGTCCGTCGGACGCATTCTGTGTCAGACGGACAACCGAAGTGCCATGTCTAAGCTTGAGCGGACAGAAATCATAAAAAGAGCCAAATGGAGATTTTTTGCAAATTCCTGATTTTGGATAACAAGTGGCAACGCAAAAGCCAGCCACAGAGCCTGCTGAGCCCGAACGCGCCACTACAAGAGGTTCGCAATTACCTAATTAATTGTGCCTGTCGGACCGTTAAACCGGCTTAAAACAAAATGAGCAGATCCATACCGGATTCTCCGCTTTCATCAGATGATAGGAACCGGCAGCCGATGCACGGCTTACCTGTATCTGCACAATTTCCTCCTGCTCGATTGGAAATGCAGTAAGCACGTCCCTCATCTCACAGATGGTCTCCATACTGATCGCATTGATCACAACGCGCATCGCAGGATTCTTTTTATACAGCACTTCTAAAATTTCTTTTAAGTTTCCTCCGCTTCCGCCTATGAACGCATGTGTCGGAGCCGGAAGCTCATCCATTCCTTCCGGAGCCACAGCCTGAATGATTGTCATATTCTCGAGATTCAACTGCTTTCGATTCTGTTCGATCAATGATATTGCCTCCGGTTTACGCTCGATCGCATACACCCGGATTGAATCGGAAAGTGCTGCCATCTCCATCGCGATGGATCCGGTTCCGCTTCCCACATCATAGACGATCGCACCTTCATGCAGATGCAGCTTACAGACACTAACCTCACGCACTTCTTCCTTTGTCATCGGAACTTTGTCACGGATAAACGTGCTATCCGGCATACCATGTGTTACCGGTGCCGGTTCGGCATCCGGATTTAAGATCAGACAGATATATAAGCCTTCTTTTGTGCATTCCATGCATGTTTCGGGAGAAAGCCTCAGGATTTCTTCCTCCGGATATGATAGCTGGTATCCAGCGATCACTGTACAGCCGAGAAGACCTGCATCGGTCAGCTTCTGCCCGATCTCGTGAATATCCTCCACACCGGACACCAGAAGAAATGTCTTCTTTTCGTGCCGCACACTTCTCGCCAGATGATACAGTTTCTTTCCATGCATACTGAGGATTGCCGCATCCTGATAGCTGACTCCCACGCGGGATGCCAGATACGCCACGGAAGAGATTCCTGGAAGGATCTGCACTACTGCGTCTAAGCTGCCATTCCCGCAGGCATCCTGAATCGCCTCATACAAAGCCGGACACCCACTGTAGAACCCGCTGTCCCCGGAAAACAGGATCACAACTTTCTTTTGTTCCAAAGCCGCATGCGACTGCTGCACCTCAATCAGATAAGGAATGATCTGTTTGGACATATAGTAAGGTTTCTTCTCCACGCGAGGCATAAAGTCCCTGATCATACGCTCTGCGCCAAGCAGATAATCCGCCTGTTCGACAGCACTTCTTACCTCTTGTGTCATTCCACCATCCGTTCCCATCCCGACACCGGCGAGCACGATTTCCATCGACTTTGGGAGTGAAATCTTCCTGCCGCAGATTGCTTCAAGCCTTTCGCATACCTTGGCAAACGTCATTCCATCCTCTTCACAGGGTTGTCCGATCACATAGGCCGGAATGTGCGTTCTGTGCGCCGCCGCAATCTTTTCCTGATAACCGCCGTTTGCTCCACTTCGCTTTGTAACAAGACAGGCGATCTGAAACTGGCGGATCAAAGCCTCATTCATCTCCTCCGTAAACGGTCCCTGCATCGCGATAATCTGTCTGCCCGCGATTCCCTGCTCCCTGCAAAGCGTAAGACTCTCCATCCCCGGCAGCACACGTACATACAAACGCTCCTTTAATGCCGAATCCTTACAATATACGGCCAGCTCCTTGCTTCCCGTTGTAAGAAGAATATTTCCCTTCACGTGAGCCAATGCAGCTACGCAGGATGCGTTATCGTCAAACAAAGTAATACCGTCTTCCTGGTTTCCTGCTCCCGTATCGCGTTTTAAGCGCAGATAGACCATTCCCGCATCTTTTGCTGCTTTTTTAATATTTTCCGTTACGATCGTGGCATACGGATGCGTCGCATCAACAACAGCTGCATAACCGCCCTCCCTGAGAAAGGCAAGCATCGCTTCCCCATCCATTCTTCCTCTGTGGACCGCCACATGGGAATGTTCACCGAGCACGATCTCGCCATATTCTGTTGCCACACAGACTGTATGATCCATCCCTGCCTTTGATAAACACTCCGATAACTGTCTACCTTCCGTTGTCCCCGCAAAAATCAGTATTTTTCTCAATTTGATAACCTCGCTTCGTAACCAGCTTTCCATCTATGATCTCGGTTCCCTGATTGCCGATAAAAACCGTTGTAAACATATTGACCTCGGCATCTTTAAGTTCTCCGAGCGTACAGGTAACTGCCTTTGTTCCTTCCCTTCCGATATTCTCCACATAACCGCACGGCCGCCCCGGCTCGATTACCGTCAGTAAGATATCGCACGCCTTTTGCAAATAATCTTTGCGCTTATGGCTCGATGGATTATAGATTGCCATCGCAAAATCCCCCTCTGCCGCCGCGATCAGGCGTTTTCTTATCTTTTCCCACGGGGTTAAGAGATCACTCAGTGAGATCACACAGAAATCGTGGTTTAAAGGTGCGCCAAGTACGGCAGCCCCGCTGCTTGCCGCTGTAATTCCGGGGATCACGACTACTTCTGTATCCGGGTATTCCTTCCCCACCTCATACATCAGAGAAGCAAGTCCGTAGATTCCTGCATCCCCGCTGCATATAAGGCTGACTTTGTGTCCTTTTGCCGCCTCCGCAAAGCAAAGCCTGCAGCGTTCCTCCTCCTGACGCATCGGCGTGGTGAGAAGTGTCTTATCCGCAAACCGCTCCCCGAGCAGCTTAATATATACCGTATAGCCGACAATGACATCCGACCGTTCTAACGCAGCCAGTGCCTCCATCGTCATCATATCTTCATTCCCCGGTCCCATACCGATCACATATACACTATTCTTCATCGAATCCTACACTCCAATCTCTCTTTGCAATCGCAATCGTCATACCATCCTGTGCATGCTTCTCATAGATCAGCTTTCCACCCTTGCCGCATCCGGCAAGCGCCGCCCGCTCACAGACATTGTCGACTCCGACCTGTGTTTCCACAAAGCTTGATGCATGAAACATTCCGTTCATCTGCGAAAGTTCCTCTGCTGTATAGACCAGAAACGAAATCCGCTTTCTTTCACAGATTGCGAGCAGACCCGCTTCCTCCTTTTTCTTATCGATCGATGCAAGCGCGTAGACCAGCTCCGGCTCGATATTCTCCTGCTCCAGTGTCTTGCGGTAAAAAGTCATAAGTTCTGCAGAATCCTTATCTTTTCTGCATCCCATTCCTACAACATACTGCTTCGGGCGCAGATAGATCGATGCATCGTATCGCTCCGGTTCTTCCGCAACAACAACATCCACCTTTTTTGTCGGCGGATAATCGATCATACGGATTGCCTGTCCTTTATCTACAAGCGTTTTACTCTGATCCAGATTCGTTTCTTCTTTCGTATTACTGTCATCTGTATCACCCGACTCCCGGTAATGTCCGCTTTCGATGGATATCGTAATCGTTTCCCCTGCCAGAACTTTTGCGGACACCTTTACGATTCCATCCTTGTTTAAGATCTGTAAGTGATTTTTCTTTGCAAACAGATCAACTGCAAATTTTTCATGTAGATCCGTTGCCGTAGTAATAACGGCCTCCGCCTCCATCACAGCTGCAAGATAACGTGCCAACTCATTGGCACCGCCCACATGTCCGGCAAGAATCGGGATCACATACTGTCCCGTCTCATCCATCACAAGCACTGGGACATCATGCAGCTTATCGCTCAGATGCGGTGCGATCGCACGGACCGCAATCCCGCATGCCCCGATAAAGAGGATTGCATTGCCTTCCATCATTCGCTGCTTTGTCCATTCCCCGAGTGGTTCCTCCACAAATTGAATGTGCGGGTTTTCTTCGCCTTTTTTCTTCTCACCCCCTGCATTTTTCTGCAGTTCAGGCGCATCAGATTCCTGTCCTTGCATATAATGCGAGCACTTGGTATACAGTTTGACATTCCGTTTGTCTGCACGACGAACCACTGCATCCGATAACGTTATTCCGTTTTCCGTAAAACTGATGATTGCAAGTTTCATTTTATATATCCTTTTTTGCCTGACGAAATTCCGTTGAGAAATCCGGTGCATACAGTCTCGACTTCTTATAGTGCTGATGTGTGATCGCATCTCCGACCAAAACAAGCGCCGTCTTCGTAATACGGTGCTCCTCAGCGGTATCGGCAAGCGTCGCCACCGTACAGGTATATGCTTCCTCATCCGGCCAGGTCGCCTTATATACGATTGCAGCAGGTGTCGCCGCTTCGTATCCGCCTGCGATCAGACGCCGGCTCAATTCCTTTAACATTCCCGTGCTCAGATAGATGGCCATGGATGCCTGATGTGCAGCGAAGCTTTCGATACTTTCCTTCGGCGGGACCTTCGTTTTTCCCTCCATGCGCGTAATGATCAGAGACTGTGAGATATCCGGAAGCGTATATTCCAGATTCAGTGAAGATGCCGCGCCGAAGCATGCACTCACACCCGGACAGCTCTCATACTCGATGCCAAGCTCGTCAAGTGCATCCATCTGCTCCCGGATCGCACCATACACACTTGGATCGCCGGTATGCAGGCGGACGAGCTCCTTCTCCTTCGCATGCGCATCTTTCATAACGTCGATCACTTCATCGAGTGTCATCTTTGCACTATTGTAAATTTCACACTCTTTCCTCGCATAACCTAACAATTCGGGATTCACCAGAGATCCCGCATAAATGATCACATCTGCCTTCTGAAGCAGACGCATCCCTCTTACCGTGATCAGATCGACGGCTCCCGATCCTGCTCCAACAAAGTAAACCATTTCTCTGCCTCCTTACTTTTCGCCAGTTCCCCGAACGCATTGTCGTACATGATGCAATCGATCTGCATCCTGCCTCCTGCTCGCTTGTTTAAATAAAACATAATACGCTCCATCGCATAATCCATCACTTCCTGCTGCTTTCCGGCTTCCCGCAAAAGGCGTACCGCCTCTTCCGTCGTCACACAGCCAAGAATCTGATCTGCCACCCCGGCGCTCACACCTTCGTGTATGGCAAACGCCGTCAAAAGCTCCATGCGGCAGTCACCTTCCTTCGAGTGCGTATTCATAATTCCGCCTGCAACTTTAATGAGTTTTCCGATATGTCCGGTGAGAAGCATCTTCTGAAATCCCATCTCCGCCGCCATATCGATCGTTGCTCCGATAAAATTGCTGCATTTCACGCTGCGGTCAAGATCATATCCATATGTGTTTTTCATGAAATCAAGGCCATAATTTCCCGGTGCAACCGCTACATGATCCATCCCCTCGGCACGTCTCTGATTTAACTCTACTTTGATCGTATCAAGGAGTGCCTGGTTGCTCATCGGTTCCACAATACCGCTTGTTCCAAGGATTGAGATGCCGCCAACGATGCCAAGTCGCGGATTAAACGTCTGCTTCGCGATCTCTTCCCCCTCCGGCACGGAAATCTCCACACTTAAGCTTCCCCTGTAATCCAACAGCCTGCACACCTCAAGAACTTCCTTTGTGATCATCTCCCGCGGCACATGATTGATGGCCGCATTGCCGACCGGCTGATCCAGTCCGGGCTTTGTCACACGTCCCACACCGATACCGCCGTCGATGCAGACGCGGGCAGTTTCTGCTATCCCACGCTGCGTTTTTTCGTCTTCCCCCCGTACATCACCATCTGCTCGATTCTTCACGGTCATGTTCGATACATCACAGCTCTCCATGAATTCGACTTGCGCATATACAAGCGCTCCGCTTGTGATATCCGGATCATCCCCGCCATCCTTTCTTACCGCGCAGCAAACCTTCTTCTCCCCGCGGGAAATGTCAAGGATCTCCGCCGTATATGGGATCCCTTTCGGTGTCTCGATCGTGATCGTATTCTTTTGTCTTCCGGTCAGAAGCATGTAGGTTGCAGCCTTTGCCGCAGCAGCCGCACAGCTTCCTGTCGTAAAACCATAGCGCATCCCTTTTCCTACCTTGTCAACTCATATAATAATGCGTTGCAGATCGCCGCTGCAACATTACTTCCGCCTTTTCTTCCACGATTCACGATATAAGGCACATCCGATTCGAGGATCAGTTCCTTTGCCGCCTCGACATTGACAAATCCGACCGGTACACCGATCACAAATGCCGGACGCCAGTCGCTCTCCTGCATCATCTTATATAACTGGATCAAAGCGGTCGGTGCATTTCCCACTGCAAAGATCACCGGCTTATCGATACGGGCAGCCATCTCCATACTGACCGTCGCACGCGTTGTCCCACGCTCCTTGGCAAGCCGTGCCACTGCAGAGTCCGCCATAAAGCAATGCGCCTCGCCGCCAAATGTGGCAAGTGCCCTCTTGTTAATCCCGGCGAGCGCCATGTTCGTATCCGTCACGATATCCGCTCCCTCGCAGATCAGATCCTCTGCAATACGCACCGCATCCTGCGAATAAGTCAGCGTCTTTGTATATTCAAAGTCGGCACTTGTATGGATCACGCGCTTCGTGATCATCTCCTGCTCCTTCGGAAGCACGATTCCGTGCGCTGCAAGCTCCTCCCCGATGATCTCAAAACTTCTCTTTTCAATTTCCTGTGGCAGCAACTGCTCAATTCGATTCAATGCACTCACCTATCGCCTTCCATAATTTCTCGTTCTCTTCCCTCGTCCGCACCGCAATACGATAATAGCCTTTGGATAGTCCTGCGAAATTTGCGCAGTCGCGGATCAGAATCTTCTTCTCCAGCAACCGCTCGAACAGCGGAATCTTCGTGTAGATTAAAATATAATTGGCATCCCCCGGAAACACGCGAATTCCCAGTTCTCTTAATTTATTTTCTAAGAAAAGGCGCTCGTTTTTCACATAATCCACGCTCTCTTTCACATACGCCGTCTCACGGATTGCAGCAACTCCGGCAGCCTGTGCGAATGTGGAAAGATTCCACTCCGGAAGCTGCGCGCAGATCTGTTTTCGCATTTGCTGATTGGCACACAGCAGATACCCAAGGCGTACCCCCGGTATCGCATAGATCTTCGTGAACGCACGGACAATGATCAGATTGTCAAACGTTTCAAGCTGCTCCATAAAGGAATGTTCCTCTCCGACAAATTCAATGAAGCATTCATCCATCACAACCGTTATGTTCTTATCCAGACACCGTTTCAGAAGTTTCATTCCATATGCTTTGTCAATCTTTCGCCCCGTTGGATTATTCGGATTGGCAAGAAAAATGAGATCCGTCTCTTCGGTAAGAAACGAATAGAAATCTTCCCGTAATGCAAAATCATTTTCCGCCCTTAATAGGAACGCAACAATCTCACATCCCGCTGCTTCTGCAGCATGTTCATATCCGTAAAAGGACGGAACCGGAAGCAAGATTTTCTTCGGCTTTAACGCATGCACGATCGCCATAAACAGTTCCGATGCTCCATTCCCGAAGCAAAGCCACTCCTTGGGGATTAAAAGATGGGATGCAAGTGCTTCCGTAAGTAATGCATTTTCCGGATCGGGATATTCGCCAACATGAGTGATTGCCCCCTGCATCACATCCCGCACCGACTGCGGGATACCGAGCGGATTCGTATTGACCGAGAAATCCATATTCACTTGATTGCGGTAGATGTCTCCTCCGTGTCGTTGTATCACAGTCTTTTGCTCCTTTTCCGTTATCCCATCATAAAATCCAAATCAGCATATCCAACAGCCAGGCAACACACCTACGATTTGCCTGACATACTTCACACCATGGAAACCAGACCAGCACACACTAGCATCCATCCAAGACACAAGATCTCACTGATCCATGCTGTCACATACATGAGATTGTTCACACGCACAATATCCTCACGCTCTACCTTGCGCAGCGCATCTCCGATATATGGCTTCTTTACCATTTTGCCAAAATAGCTGGCATCTCCCGCCAGGCGGATTCCAAGTGCTCCGGCACACACCGATTCCGTCTGTGCGGAATTAGGACTAGCGTGGTTCCTCCGGTCACGCTTATAGATCCGATGCGCATTCTTTCCGTCAAATGCCTTGCCGCCGATATAAGCAGCCAAAATCATCAGATACGCACTGATCCGCGCCGGAATGAAATTAGCCACATCGTCAAGCTTTGCCGCCGCGCGTCCAAAGTACAGATACTTATCATTCTTATATCCTACCATGGAATCCATCGTATTGACAGCTTTATACACAAATCCAAGGACCGGACCGCCCAAAGCGGTATACAGCATCGGTGCGATTACACCGTCCGACGTATTCTCCGCAACCGTCTCCACCGCAGCTTTTACCACACCGGTTTCAACAAGCACATTTGTATCGCGCCCGACGATCATCGATACGGCTTTGCGTCCCGCCTCAAGTCCTTCGTCTTTCAGGCTCGTATAAACCTTCATACTCTCATCCTTCAAACACTTCGTTGCAAGGATCTGGTATGTCATAACCGACTCGATCACGATACCGGCAGTCGGATGCATCCAATATGCGCCAAGCAGGATGACCGAAGCCGAGATTCCTGTGCAAAGCAGCACCAGCACCACGAATACGATTCCCTTATGCAATTCCTTTTTGTCATCCCGCATCTTAAGATCAAGCAGTTTCTTTTCCAGTCCCGCGATCAGCGATCCGATTGCACGGATCGGATGCGGCATCCAGTGCGGATCTCCGAACAGAAGATCAAGCACAAAACCACACACAAATGCGATCATATGGTTTATTATCATTTTTGTCTCTTTCTATCATTTATTTCTTCATTTTCAATTGTTCTGCAATAATTTTTCAATTTCTGTGAATTGCATTTCTTCATGGTTCCATTGAAGCTTACAGACATAGCCCTCCCCATTTACGACCTGATAATCAAAATAATCACCACCGCCAAAGGCGCTGCATAAAGCCATAATGGTTCCACCGTGTACGACCATTCCTGCTGTCAGTTCATTGTTTTGAACCATCATACGTGAGAGAGATTGTACCGTCTCACGCATTCCATCTATGCACCGCGCAATAAACGCCTCGCGGCTCTCGCCGCCCGGGAAAGCGATCGTTCCTCCGCTGTCAATCCAAGCCTGATAACGAGGATCACCGTTTAAATCCTTATAATTCTTTCCCTCAAACGCACCAAAGTCCATCTCCCGGAAATCATCGATCCGAATCGGTTCATGATCCGGATACAATATTCCTGCGGTCTCGATGCAACGCTTCATCGGGCTTGTAAACAGGATGTCAATCTTGGGATAACAATTTACTCTGGCATATAAATTTTCCTTTGCCTGTTCACAAAGCGGTTCGTCGGTTCTTCCCAGATACCGATGCTCCTTATTGGCATCTGTCTCGCCATGTCGGATCATCACCAGTTTTATTTGATCTTCTGTCCTATTCCACATAGTACACGTACCACCTCATCTGCCTGTCCTGCAAGCGTAATCAACATTCTCCCGGTCCGTTCGCGGTAATCCCTCTCAAATTCATCAACCGGCACAATGCCGTTTCCGATCTCGTCGTTGATGATCACACAATCCATATCATTTTTAAGGAAGGCTTCTAATTCTTCTTCCGGATTTTTTTCTTCACGCAACTTTTTGTTTACCCATTTATGAAACCGGTTAACAATTAATGTAGTTCCGTTTTCCCTCGCTTCCTGGATTTCATCTTCCCCCGGAAGCATTCCCTCATATACCTTATAAGACGTTCCTGCCATATGCTCCATTACATAATTTAATTTTCCCTGCGCTCTGCCGCCGATCACAAGCTTCATTCACAAACTCCATTCTCTCATGCATTCCTTAACAATCATCCAAACGGATACATTGTGTCATTGCCTACGTTTTCATCACAAGCTAACCGGCACATGCTCCAGCACCGCCGCCGCAATGACCATCGCACCCTCACAGATCAGTACAAAATATCCTGCCGTATCTCCGGTGATTCCACCGAATTCCTTTCTGCTTCGATACACATAATATCCATATGCGCCAAATGCCGCCAGCACGATCACGATTCCGGCAATCCCAGACTGCCAAAGCATGAATGCGATACAGAGTGCTCCCTGTGCATACAAGGCACCTTTTACAATGCGTCCCTGCGCATGGCTTGCCGCCTCGTAAAGCATTCCGTTTTCTCTCGCGGACGGAAGTGTCACCACTCCAATTCCGCTTAAGCACCGGGAAAGCACAAATCCAGCGCAGACGATCGTAAGCAGCCTTGTATCATGAATCTCAGAAAAAGCACCTCCATAGAGCAGTCCATAAGCAGCCAGCATAATGACCGCAAAGGCACCGATATGCGAATCCTTCAGGATTTCAAGCTTGCGCTCTCTCGACTGATACGAATGCAGTGCGTCCATCGTATCCATGAACCCGTCCACATGAAAGCCGCCTGTGACCAGGATCGGGATTGCAACTGCGACAAGCACATAGCAGGTCCGCCCGATGCTAAGCGCTGCACAAAGCATATTCCACAGGTAAATGCACACACCGATCACTGCGCCGACCCACGGAAAAAAACAGAGCATATAGTGCATATCTTCTTCTTTCCATTCAAATTGCGGCATCGGGATCTTCGAATACATCGAAAACGCCACAATGCATGATTTGATCATTCTCATAATGTCTCCTTACTTTACTGTAACCGGAATACCGACCACAACTTCCAAAACATGATCCGCCAGATCCGCAAGACTCGTATTGATCCTGCCAAGCGCCTCAATGTAGCGAAGTGTCGATGCATCGTAAGCGATCCCATCCTCAAATACATTGTTGGATACGATCACAAGATGCGTAAGCTGCTTTGCCAAAGCTTCGATTCCCTCTGTAACGCGACGCACGACCGCATCCGTCTCCGGCATCTGTTCGCCTGAAAACATCTCATTTGCAACAAGGTTGGACATACATTCCAGTAGCGCAACACCGCCTTGCTTTTCTTCATTTGGCGCGTCCATCCCGTCCACTTCATGTATGTCTCCTTTTTCCTGCTCATTCCATGCATTCCCGGCAATTTTTATTCCTGCCTTTCCAATATCCGTCGGCTGTTCGATCGTCACAAAGCCTTTTCCTGCCCGAAGCCTGCGGTGTCTTTCAACCTTGCGCTCCCCTTCTGCATCGTAGACCTGCATGGTTGCAATATAATATTTCGGTAAATCTGCAGCTGCAGCGAGCACATAATCCTCCGCATACGCAGATTTGCCGCTTCCGCTGCCGCCAATGATCATTGTTATCATCCTAAAACCTCTCATACTGCTCGACACTGATGTCTGCAAAGGTTGTCTCCTCATGATAGATACATAACGCCATATCCAGCATCGAAAACATCATGACCGCCCCGGTTCCCTCTCCCAAAGCAAGGTTCGCGTCAATGACCGGATGAAGATCTAACGCCTTTGTCAGCAGTTCCACTGCCGGTTCCTTTCCCTTATGGGAAGCGATCACATATTCCCGCACACCCGGAACGATCCGCTCCGCGGCAAGTGCCGCCACCATACTGATCACGCCATCCAGCACGATCGGAACATGATATAATGCACCACCGATACACATGCCGGCAAGACCTGCAATATCCAGTCCTCCGACCGTTCGTAAAACCGTAAATACATCCGTTTTATACAAATCATATTTTTTGATCGCAGTCTCGACAACTTCGCGTTTTCTTGCTAATCCACGGTCACTGAGACCGGCCCCTCTGCCGACCACAAGCGCACTCTCGCAGCCAAGTAATGCAGCCGCAACTGCGCTGCTCGTTGTCGTGTTTCCGATTCCCATCTCGCCGGTCGCAAGGATCCGGTATCCTTTGTCTTTGCACTCTGCAACCAGTGCAATCCCCGTCTCGATTGCCCCAAGCGTCTCTTCTTCGGACATCGCCGGTTCGATCAGGAAATCTCTTGTTCCATGCGCAATCTTTTTATCCAACACGCCATCTATTGTAAGGTCACTGTTGATTCCGATATCGACAGGAATCGTATCAGCCCCGGCAAAGCGTGCCATCCGGCCGACCGAAGACGCATTCTTTGCCATAGATTTCGCCACAGCAAGCGTCACTTCCTGTCCCGCCTGGCTTACTCCCTCTGCAACAATGCCGTTGTCTGCACAGAAGATCAGCACCGCTTTCTCACTTAGATCAAGCCTCTCATCTCCTGTGATTGCACCAATCTGTGCCGTCATCTCCTCAAACCGGCCCATGCCGTCAAGCGGCTTGGCGATCGCATCCCAGTTTGCCTTTACCGCCCTGCGTATCACCTCATCCGGCCGCCCGATCATGAGTCTGCCAAGCGTTTCCTTTGTTAAATTAGTCCAGATCTGCTTCCCGCAGCATTCCATAGATTTCCTCCATATTCAGATACTCCCGCAGTGTATCGGCAAGCTTGTCGTACTGTTTCTCCTTATACGCCTCATAGTCAAGCAGCGCACCGTCCTGCAATACCACACCTTTCTTCTTTGCCAAAGCATCCAGTATTGCATTGGCAATCTTCGCCTGATCAAAGATGCCGTGTATATACGAGCCATACACATTCTTATTCGTCTTTGACATGATAACATTCTGTGCAATGGCCGTGCGTCCGTTAAACGTCTCACCCATGTGGATTTCATATCCACTGAACCTGCATCCGCTGATTTCTTTAAAAATGCCATCCAATTCATCCACCACGCCCTCGATCTGACAGCGCTTCTTACTCTTTTGCAATATCGTCTCCGTTGGCAGCAGTTCCATACCGCGCATCTGTCCGCCTTCTTCCACATGATCCGGATCAGCAATGCTTTTTCCAAGCATCTGATATCCTCCACAGATACCAAACACCGGAATCTCCTCCGCCGCTTTCTTTACCGCGGCTTCGAGTCCGTTCTGGCGCATCCACTTGAGATCGCCCATCGTGTTCTTGCTTCCCGGCAGGCAGATCATATCCGGATGATGCAGTTCGGCAACGGATGTCACATAACGCACCGTCACCTCCGGCATCTGTTCAAACACATTGAAATCCGTAAAATTCGAAATCCTCGGATAACGGATAACCGCAATATCGATGATTCCATCCTGTTTCTGTCCGAATCGTTCCGTCAGCGAATCCTCATCCTCAAGAGCCACCTGCATATACGGCACCACTCCGGCGACCGGTACGCCGCCGCGCTCCTCGAGCATTGTGATCCCCGGATCAAGAATTGTCTTATCGCCACGGAACTTATTGATGATAAGCCCCTTCACACGCGCTTTTTCCTCCTCGGTAAGAAGCATCAGCGTTCCGAGAAGCTGCGCGAACACGCCGCCCCGGTCGATGTCTCCGACCAGAAGCACCGGCGCATCGACCATCTCGGCCATGCCCATATTGACGATATCATTTTCCTTTAAATTGATCTCCGCCGGACTTCCCGCACCCTCGATTACAATGATATCCACATGTTTTTCCAATGCGCGAAACGCTTTCTTAATGTCCGGAATCAGCTTCTTTTTATACGAAAAATAGTCGCGCGCGCTCATATTGCCGAGCACTTCGCCGTTGACGATCACCTGCGAGCCGACATTGTTGGTCGGCTTCAGCAGGATCGGATTCATGCATACCATCGGTGCAATCCCGGCAGCCTCCGCCTGCATGACCTGTGCGCGTCCCATCTCCAAGCCCTCGCTCGTAATATAGGAATTTAATGCCATATTCTGTGATTTAAAAGGCGCTACGCGGTAGCCGTCCTGCCGAAAGATCCTGCACAGGCCCGCGACAAGAAAACTTTTTCCCGCATTGGACATCGTGCCCTGCACCATCATTACTTTTGCCATCCGCCAATTCCTTTCTGCTTTACGCCGATTACCTTAGGCAATCCATTCGATGTTTTCCTCTTAAATCTGTTCCATCGGCGTACCACATTCTCTTGCATACGCCAGCAGCTTTTCATTCATTGCCTCATAACTTCCGAACTTCTCTCTGCAGCATATGACTCTCTCGCAACCGCGCATCACACGCTCGGCCTCCTCGAGAACTTCATCCGCAACCGGTTCAAACGCCGGTGCCGCAATCACTTTCTGCGCCAATGCAGCCGCCACCGGATAGTCCAGATCATTTTCATAAAGGATTCCCGTTGCAAACGGATTTCCCTCTCTCTGCAGCTTCCGGTATACCGTTCTTCCGCTTCCGCCACCGGCGATCACGAACACTTTCGCCTCGCCTCCCGGTGCGGGCAATTCCAGATTTCCGTTGACCTCGTCAAAGCTTCCCGCCTCTATCCGAAACAGCCCCGACAGATAGCCGGGCTCAAAGATTTCATCCGGGCTTCCGTATCGATCCACCCGTGCGCCGTTTAAACAGAGGATCTTGTCCGCAATCCGCTCCGCAAGTTCCAGCTCATGAAGCGATAAGATGACGGTCAGATCTTTCTTACGACTCATCTCCTGTAGTACCGATAAAAACTCCAATTTATATTTTACATCAAGATACGATGTCGGCTCATCGAGCACAATCATATCCGGTTCCTGACAAAGCGCCCGCGCCAGCATCACACGCTGCCGCTGCCCGTCGCTGATATAACGGAAATCCCGATTCCCGATTTCCGTCACATGCACCAGTTCCATCGCCTCTTCCACGATCCTTTGATCCTCGTCGGTCAGGATTCCAAACCTTCCGGTATACGGATAGCGACCGGTCGCAACCACTTCCTCGCAGCTCATCAGCTCCGTCTTAAGCCGCTGGGTCAGTACAACCGCCATCTTCTGCGACAACGCCTCTCCCGACATTCCTTTTAAATCTTCCCTGCCCAGATAGATCGTTCCGCCGAGCAGCGCAAGCTGCTTCGTGATGCTCTTAAGCACCGTGGACTTTCCTGCTCCGTTTGGTCCGATCAGCGTCAGAATCTCGCCTTTTTTTAACTCGATTTCGATTTCTTCGATCAGCGGCTTACGATCGTAACCGACCGACATCTTTTCCGCACGAAAATAGTACTCCATTACAGCATCCTCTCCTTATTCCGCCGCATCATCACAAAGATTACAACCGGCGCACCAAACACTGCCGTCACGGTACTGATACTCAGCTCTGTCGGTGCAAAAAGCATTCTTGCCAGCAGATCACAAAACAGACAGAACACACTTCCGCCCAGAAAGCAGGCAGGTATCATAAGGATCGGCTTTGTTGTCCGAAACAGCGCCTTGACCAGATGCGGCACCGCCACTCCGACAAAGGAGATCGGACCCGCAAATGCCACGATACACGCGGATAAAATACTCGATAAGATTACAAGCAGCACTCGAAAAAGCGGTATATTCACGCCCATATTCTGCGCATACACTTCGCCGAGCTGGTACGCGCCGAGTGGCTTTGCGAGCAAAAATACCAAAAGAAATGTGACAAACACCACACCGGTAATGACCGTTACATTGTCCCATGTCATTCCGGAAAAACTTCCTCTTGACCAGTTGTGAAGGTTGACGATATCCGCATCGCTTGCAAACGTCACGACAAGTTCCGTGATCGCCGAACAGATATACCCGATCATCACGCCGCTGACCACAAGCATCGCCATATGATGGACCTTGCGCGACACGGCAAGTACAAATCCCATCGAAAGCATCGCTCCCACGAAAGCCGCAGCAATAAGCGCCGCAGAACTGACACGGATCGCATTTCCCATCAGAAATACCATCACAAGCGCTACGACCATCTTCGCTCCGGATGAGATTCCAAGCACAAACGGGCCCGCGATCGGATTGTGAAAAAACGTCTGCAACAGATAACCGGCAAGGCCGAGTGCACCTCCAAGAAGCAGGGCTGCAAGTGTTCGCGGCATACGGATATTCCACAGGATCCGCTCATTTTCGACAGAATATCCTCCGATAGACGTAAGAATATCACGAAACGGAATCTCCACCGTTCCGATACATACATTTAAGATAACAAGTACAAGCGTAGCAATTCCAAGTATGAGAAATGCCGATGTATAACGCATTTTCCGGTTATGTTGCATTTTCAACCTTCTCTTCCATTCTCTTTGTTTTATGACTGCGTATTTCCGGGTGAAACCAGGTCAGACTCTGCGTCCGTTCTTCCTTTCATTTAAATGAAAAAGATACTGCATCGTATCTTCACTCTTTCCCTGTAACATGTTGTGCATATCGCGGATCAGGCAGCCGATCGACATAGACTGCTGGTACATATCGTTCGTTGTGCACCAGACATTGCCCTCTTTGAACGCCTTAAAATCCTTAAGTACACTACATTTGTCAATCAGTTCCTGCACCGACTGCACCCCGCCGTCGATGGAACTGTTATATATGATGAAATCCGCATCCTTCGCTTTGTCGTAGAAGTCCTCGATCTGCATACTGACCGTAGACCGATTCGAATCCGGATCTCCGATATTCTCAAAGATATACTTGCCACCTGCAAGCTCGATCATCTTCGGGACATAATCCTTGCTCGAACGCACCTGGATCAGCCCATTGGACGTCACATAGAAGAACGCTACCGTCTTGTCGGTTCTCTTGACCGATGTCACCTCATCGACCTGACGTACCTCTTCGTCAAACACTTCCTGTGCCTCCTCTTCCTTACCGATGAGCGCACCGAAGAATTTCACCCACTCCACTCTTGCGAGCGGATGCTCCTCATAGCTGGAATACTCAATCATTGTCGGGATGTCAAAATCCGCAAGCATCTCACTGACTTCCGGAGAATGTGTGATCATGGTATTCTCGATTGCCAGCGAACAATTTTCAGAAACTATTAACTCATAATCCGGCTTACTGTATTTTCCTGCATAGAGGATATCGCCTCTCGCCATCGCATCCTTCGCATCCTGCACATACCAGTCCTCTTCTTTCTGACTGGAAAGCCGGATCGTATCCATCGCATCCAGTTTGCTGAAAATATCCATGATGGATGATGATACGATATAAAGGTTCCTGACCGGCTGCTTTACGACAACAACATTGTCACCGATTCCATCCGGCACTTGCTTATCTTCCTGCACAACAAGAATCTGTGTACCGTCCATGGTTGTTAAAACTTTATATCCGCCCTCATAATCATCGACGGAAAAATTCTTTGCATATTGCAGATCCATACTGCTCTCATACTTAAGATTTCCGAGTGAATCTACCTTTGTACCGTTTTTTGCTTCCGTTTCTATAGATTCCGTAGAATCGGAAGAAGGACTGACGCAGCCGCAAAGCCCCGCCAGTCCCATCATTACGAAACAGCTTAGAATTACAATCTGTTTTCTTCCTATCATATCCTAATCCTCAATTACTGCGCATTCTTCAATGTATCGGATAAGAATGTCAGTGTGTATTCGATCTCGTGTGGCTTGCTCATCGCAACCGTATCGCCGATCACGGTAATCGGTGTATCAAATGCAGAAACCGGAATTTCAAATACAGAGTTTCCATCTGTATTGACAGGGAACAGCTTTTCCCCATCTACGATCATGTAATCATAATTCGGACTGCTCCACTCCACGGTTGCCGTCATCTTGCCGTCCGCAGCCACTGTCAGTGTAACCGGAGACTGGATGGACGCTCTGCCGCTTCCACCCTCAAATTTGATCTCCACCGTATAGCTTCCCTCTTCTAAGGAATCTTTATATTCCACTTCACTTTCAATCAGAGTATCCTCTGTAGGAGCCTGACTTGCATCCTCGCCGCTTTCGTTGTATCCTGCAACCGGATTTGACACGCTGACCTTGTGATCATACCACTTTCCTTTGGTTCCGAGAATTGCAAGATCAAATTCCTCATCAAGAGCCGGAACCGGAACATCGAATCCATAAACTTCCTCAGAAGTCCCGTCGCTGTATGTCACAGTGTCTGTGGTAGGCTCAAGCAGCTTTGCTCCGTCCTTTGCAGCATCCTCTGCAAGTCCGACATAAAGATTTACAATATGAGTAGATGCAAGGGAAATATGGATCGTCATCTGTCCATTCTCTACCGTAAGCTTTCCTTTTCCGTCACAGGCTTCATTCACATGGAACATCGAGCTGTCCGTATTAAATTCTGCGGTATATACGCCATCTGCAAGTTCGGCTTCTTTTTGTGTCGATGCCTGTGTATTTTCCTGTGTACTTGCCTGCTTATTGTCTGTGTTTCCTGCGCACCCTGTAAGGAGCATTGCCATCAAAAGCATGGTGACCGCTATATACTTTTTCATTCTGTTCATGATTCCCTTGTTCCTTTTATTTCTTTTCTATTCTGATCAATTGCCTGTCCGTTCACACAAGCATCTCTTATTTACCGATGGCTGCAGCCGTATGTGCTACATAGAGTTTCTGGACGCCTTCGATCTCACCAAGTCCGGCAATCTGCGCCGCTACACTTCCAAAGTTTCCGGAAGCCTGAAACATGCTCATCCAGGAGTCATCATCTTTTCCTGCCATATCATTGTTTGCATGATCACCGGCAACAACCATAAGCGGGCGAAGAACCACCTTCTTATATCCTGCATTCTTGACAGCCTCAATGACGTTCTCGCAGGAAGTCTCTTCCGGCTCACCCTCTACAGTTCCGATAAATACATTGTCATATCCAAGATCATTCATCTGTGCCTGCATCTGGCTGTAAGAAATCTTTGCTGTATGTGAAGTACCATGTCCCATAAATACGAATGCAGTGCCATCTTCCTTTGCTGCATCCAGGCTGTCAAAGCCTGCTGTCTTAACAGCCTCAGCGGTAAGGATCTCTGCTACAGCCTTCTTGTCATCGTTAACGACGGTTGCGTCATCTCCGACTTCACCGAGAAGCGGCTCGGCAACCTTAACCGACTCAAACTTGTCGCTGTAGTTGTTAACAGCTTCCACGAGTTCGTCATACTCTGCACCATGCATTAAGTGTGTCGGCTGAACAACAAGGTTCTTTACACCGTTTGCCACGGCACGGTCCAAAGCCTGATCCATGTTATCGATTTTCTCACCATCACGTGCCTGTACATGGTTAATGATGATCTGTGCGGTAAATGCTCTGCGTACAGACCAGCCCGGATTGGCTTCCTGGATTGCATCCTCGATACCTTTGATATCAGCCACACGGCTGTCATTGAATGAAGTACCGAAACTTACAACGAGGATCTCGTTCTCGCCGATATCATCCTGATTGCGTGGATCATCTTGGGAAGCATCACCGGTATCTCTTCCGAAATAATCCGGATCCGCATTCTCGCCCTCTACCAATGCCTTCTGTGCATCGGTCAGCTTGTCCCAGGCAGCCTTGGCAGCCTCGCACTGTGCATCCGTATCATCGGTTCTCTCCTGCACATAGATCGCATCGATTAAATCTGCGACTTCATCCGCAGCCTTCTGATCATCGCTTACGCTCTCTGTCTGTGTATCCTGTGTGTTTGCATCCACTTTGTTGTCTGTTGCATTCTGATTGCCGTTTCCGCATCCTGTTGCACACATAACAGTAAGAACAGATGCCATAAGCAGTGTTACGATTTTCTTTTTCATTGTCTCCTCTTTTCTGCAGTATCTTCTGCTTTTCATTTCCAAATATGTACTACAAAAACGAGTGACCTGATGCCTTATGGCACACAAAAGAAAAACTCTTTTCCCAAAAATAGGTAAAGAGTCTGCACACAATCCAAACGTACAACCTTTTTACTCGTGGTCTGAAACTCATCGTTTCTGTACAGCGCTCAGGCAGGTCTCCCGGCTTATAGATCATCGCATCCACCATCTTCCCGGTTTCCCAGTGATATATTGGCTTCGCTCCTTAATTACGGTGACGAGTTCGTACAGGATTTGCACCTGTTTCCCTTTTCACCGGAGCCAATCAACGACATGATTGCTCCGACACCTGATTGCTACATATTCAGTTCTTATCAAATTTATCACACTTTGTACCAAAGCACAACATTTTTCTTAAATACGAAAAGCACACCTAAAAACTAAGTTTTGCACCTTTTTTACGATTACATTTCTAACATAAAGTTTGCAAATTATCTTCTTGTGTCAATCCGCCTTTTGAAATTGGAATAATATGATCAATTTCAAGCAATAAATTAGGTTCTGTATAAATAGAATTGCCACATTGGCAACATGTATAATTATCACGTTCTTTAATATACCTTCTAAGTTTGTTAGTCATTAATGCTCTTTGCTCTTTTACTAGAACATCTAAAGACAATTTACTTTCTAATTGATTTATTAACTCAACTATATATTCTTCATTCATCGGAACTGTAAAGGAACGTTGTGCCATGCCACCATCACTTGTATATATAAATCGATATTCGACATTCAGAACACTTTCATTAATTGTTGCTAATCCTAACCGAGAATAAAACCCATCTTCATCATTATCCATAACAAATTTAGGTACATCCTTAATATATTGCTGATAATCTTTTTTATAATTTTCAATAATTCCTTGCGCTTCTTTCAGAGTCTCTAATTCCTCAATCAGAACTCTTAGTTTTTCAATTTGTACTTTATACTGACTCTTATTTGGATAGAAATATTTAATAATATAACCAATCGGATTGTTTTCAGCACTTCCAAATACAGCTGAAGATACATAATAATCACGAATGCTCCAAACTTTCTCCTTGTATATAAACACTTATGCTAAATTGTTCTATTTAGTATAGTGATACCTGCATGCCAATATATACACGTTGCTTTCATCAATCTTGTAGATCAATCGGTCTTTATCATTAATTCTCCGACTCCAAAAGCCGGACAGATTTCCGGTCAGTGGTTCCGGTTTTCCGATTCCTTCATTTCCATTCCGACATATATCTTCAATCAGACCATTGATCTTTTTCAGTGTTTTGCGATCTTCCGTCTGCCAATATATATAATCCTTCCAGCCGTTCTCGGTAAAAACTTTATTCATCTGCATCTGCTCCTGCCAAAAGATCATGTTTATGCAAATTTCCGTTTTCAAGCTGGGCTTTGGATTCCATCAGCCAATCATAATTAGCTTTATTTCCCATCACATACACATTTTCGATCAGGTTGTTATAAGATTCCTCTGAAATCATAACCACATTCTTGTTATCTTTTCTGGTAACGATCATCGTCTCATAATCATCGGTAACCACGTCCATATAATGCTTCATATTCTCTCTCAGATTTGTATAATTAACCGCAAGCATAAGCCTCTCCTTCATAACAAACAATAGTTACTTCCTTCTTTATTATATTATAATGTACAGTTTTCCGTACGTCAATTCATTGAATCAACAAATGCCTGAAAAATCTTTCTGCTGTCCTTATCTGTTTTATATGCAAATTCCGGATGCCACTGCAGTGCCCACACAAACATTTTCGAAGGCATATACACCGCTTCGACAAGTCCATCCTCCGACTCCGCCATCACTTCCAGATCCGGTGCCAGCTTTCGAATCGCCTGATGATGATAACTGTTTACCGCAAGATTCTCTTTTTCAAGTAATTGATGCAACGGACTGTCTTTCACAATCCTGTTCGTGTGCACCGGAATATCATACGGTGCCGTCTGATGATGTTCGACTCCACTCGGATGTTCCGTCGGCAGATCCTGATACAGCGTTCCGCCCAGATGCACATTCAAAAACTGGATACCCCTGCATATTCCAAGTATCGATTTATTCTCTTCCAACGCACGCTTCATTAAAGCACCTTCCATCTCATCACGCATTTTGCTGCATATGACATTCGATGAAAAAGCCTCCATTCCATACCATTCAGGCGATACATCATGACCGCCTGTAAATAGAAATCCGTCACACATCTTTACACACTGTTCAATCGTTACCGGCTCGCTGCTCAGGGGCAGCATAATTGGCATACCGCCCGCTTCTTCGATTCCATGAAAATATCCCGGCAGCATCCACAAGCTTTCTTTTTCATCATCCCACAAGGGTAACACTCCTATGATCGGTTTCATCTTCTCATTTCCCCGCTTTCTATCACAATGATCCACTATATTGCCAAATAAAAAAGACAAAGGCATCGATCTGACGCCTTTGTCCGCAACTATGCTATCATTATTTTTTCGTATCTTGTCTCATTTAATTGTTTGCGCAAGTTCAATCGTTTTAAGATCAACACCACTTGCCAGAATCCGTTCCGGAGTCTCTCCTTTTCTCAAACGCTGAACCACTGTCGCAAGTAAATTTTGCCCCTCTGCACGACCTTCCGCAAAACCTTCTGCGTGGCCCTCCGCACGACCTTCCTCACGTATTCCTTCAACAAATGTTTTTTCATCATATTCTGTGATACACACGTCTTTCACCTCCGCTCTGTGCTTGAGCAAGAATGTTCTTAAAACATTATGTTCAATACAATAGGTTACCGCCGTATCAACGGCTTCTTCAAATTTCATGTTTTCGCTGTTCTTGCGGATTTCATTGATCAGCGTCATATATTCCTTCAGCGGCTGACAATGATTAAGCAACTCATCATTCTTACCATCATTAAGGTTAATCATATTTGCTGTCCATTCAAAATCTCCGCTTAAATCCGGATGAATAAAAGAATCTGAAAGTTTTAACTGCATAAAACCGGGTTGATCATCCATTCCATTGTACAATACCGCATATCTTGGCGTTGGTAGCTTTATATGCGTCCTCCCATAAATATTGAGATGATTCTCCGTAATGTATTTGTCATACATCTTTCCAAAATACATCAATCCTCTTATCGGCATGTTCGGATTAAATGTACTTTGCTGCTCCCAAAGATACAAAAAACTGTCAAGAAGAATCGAAACATCATTCTTCATTTTGATATAGATAACATCCTCGATCGTATAAATCTGAATGTCGTCCGGATTCGTGTATGAGGTATTGCATAACGCATTATACAAAGACAATATATTATCTTTGTACTCCTCATTTCCAAATAACAAACAAAACAACCGGTCTTTGTACTTCTTGTTCACCATACAGCTTCTCCTCGCTTTCCCTACATGTGCAGAATCAAATTTTCTATATATCGGGAAAGGTCAGATTTGCTTTGCACCTATATTATAGCATACGGCGTGCATTTCGCAATATACATTCACGTCGCCAACATTCCCCATATTCAATTTATAACTCATGGTATTGCGAGTGCACGAACGATCGCACTCCTTTGATTTGTAACCGATGTCAGATACAACATCGAATATGAATTATTTGAGTTTTGTGGATATAGAATAGCGTAGTTACACGCATCTGTCAAGTCATAAAATAAAAACAGACAAAAGCATCTCTCGACACCTTTGTCTGCAACTCATTACATCCTTTGATTCAGTACTCTCCACGCAATCGCATACGCTACAATAAACAGACAAATCAGACATGACATGACCTTACTGAGTATCGGATCATACACTCCTCCGATAAGAAATACAAGATAGATTGCAACAAGCAACACGATTGCTGCGATCTTTTGCGCGCGCATTCCGATTTCTACGTTTCTCTCATCCGTCGCCTGCAATCTCGCTTCTTTCAACTTCGTCTCATCCTTAAGTAATCGCTTGTTTCGAATCAGGAACGCAATACCACTCGCAACTAATCCGACTCCTAATCCGCAATACACACCAAGCATGTAATCATCCACTTTCATCTTGCCGGAAAACTCCATATAATAGGCGATCACTGCCGTAATCAATCCAAGCAGGATCAGTCCCCACATATACTTATTCTTGGTCTGTATCTGCTTCCGATATTCCTCATTATTTGTTGCCTTTGTAGCACTCATTAAACAAAATCCTTTCATATGTTTTCATCCTCCTCATCAAATATAAATATATCTTCGATCGTCACGCCGAAAAACTGTGCAAGCTTGTGTGCCAATACCAGGGAAGCTTTATATCTGCCGCCCTCTAAGGATATGATCGTCTGTCTGGTCACATCCACAGCATCCGCAAGTTCACTCTGCGTAACTCCGCGTTCCTTGCGCAGATCCTGAATTTTTGTTTTCATTACTTGCCTTCACCATCCTTTGCCTCAGACTGAATCTTATGTATCTGGGCAAAAAGCGCTACCGATGCAACAAAATCAATTGCCGCCGGTGCATATGCGTCTGTGTGTCCGCTTATTCCCCATACCGTAAATCCGATTGCTACCAATAATAAAACAGTTGCTAAAACTTTCATTCCCGACATTTTCTTAATCTCCTCATAATTTTGATTGGTTTATTTTGTTAAGTTTGCTTTACATCTCGAAGTATAGTTCACTTTACATGATATGTCAAGTATATTTTACATTTTATTTTGCAAATCCGGAATTTGTTTGCAACGATTGCTTTTTAAGATTTTCAAAGAATAAAAAAATCCCCGACATATCTGCCGGGGATTTCATCTATATTTTAGTTTCAAGCACCACTAGCTTAACCTATTCATTCAGCATTTTTTCTAGTTTTACTTTTGCCCCCTCATAACTGTCAAACACGATTCCCCGCATTCCAAGCTTTTCACCACCTTCAATATTCTCCGGTCTGTCATCCAAGAATACGCATTCTTCCGGGTTCAATCCATAAGTATCAAACAGACACTGATAGATGTCTGCATCCGGCTTTACCATCTTGACCATACCCGAGATGATCTTGCCATCCACAATGTTTGCGAAATCAAGCTGGTTATGTGTATGCAGTTCAAAGTAATTTGCCGGATAATTAGAAAGCAGATAAACCTTGCATCCTCTTTCCTGCAATTCTCTGATCCAGTCTTTCGCATATGGATACGCTTTAACAACCTTGTCCTTTCCATCTCTGAAGAACAATCGAATATCCTCTTCGTATTCCGGTGCAACTGTTACCATCTCATTGACAACCTCTTCTTCCGGAATCACACCGCGGTCAAGTTCTCCCCAGATTGGATTCAAAAACGTTGCCTCTGCCAGCTTCGGAATCTTCTCTTCCGCGATTCCGAGCTTGCGCATCGCCTGATCCGGCTGAAACTTTACCAATACATTTCCAATATCAAATACGATATTTTTAATCATATGTGCAACTCCTTTATCTTTTTATCCGCCATATGTGACATCCTGTTGGCGATACCATTCCATCGCTTTGATAAAATCATCCTCTTCATAATCCGTACGAATATCCCTGCACCTTCGACAATCCATGCTCAACTGCCCAGCGGCGATTACCATCCGGTATAATCCCGATATGTTTTGGTATATGTTTTTTCATGCATTTCACCTTTGGAAAATGATTCCCAAAATCACTCGAAATGATATAATTATACGCTTCTCTTTTATTTCATACACCACATCGGTTATAACCGTTTTCCTTACTTCCACCCTTTCACAATTCTCAAGTATTTCCACAGATTGATCAAAGCCCGAACGCCCTCGTCCGCCATGACTGCCAGGAAAACACCAAGAATACCAAGCTTGCAGACAAACACAAAAAACGATGCAACACAGACAAGCCAGACAGTTCCAAACATCTGCGTATAGAGCATCCATTTTGTGTTTCCGTTTCCTCGAATAGCATTTCCCACAATAATATTTACCGATTTTGAAAACAGATTGAAACCGATGAGAATCAAATAAATTCCACTCGATGTGATAACATCGGTATCACTTGTAAACAGGGATAAGATTTCGTCTGGAAACGCAATCGCCCCTATAATGATCAGTATCGTCACAAGTGTGCAGATTCCGTAAGCACAGATTGCAGTCCCTTTATACTGGGATAAGTCTTTCTTTCCTGTTGCTTCAGAGGTCAGTGTCATCGTGCCGCTTCCGATTGCTCCGATGATCACCACGGCAAGCACTTCAACACTAAAAATGATCGTATAAATTCCTGCCGCATATTCGTTGATAGAATTCAAGATACGGATCAGAATCAGATTGCCGATATTCCATGCAAAATCTTCCAATGCAATGTTAATTCCAAGTTTTGCCGCATGAAGAAAGCTTCGAACATGTGATGTCTTGACCTCCATCCATGTTGGTCTTGTTACGAGCCGATTACTTCTAAAAAAGACAAAAGCAATATAGATTGCACCCAGATACTCCGCGATCACGGTTCCGATCGCCGCACCCTGAATTCCGAGTGCCGGCAATCCAAACTTTCCGAAGATCAGCACATAATCCAAGATAATATTGATTCCGGATCGAATGATTCCATATACGACCAATGGCTTCGTGTAATTCGATGTCTGTAATATAACCCCAAGTGATCCACTGAGTCCAACCAACAGAAACAATGGTGCATACCATCTGACATAACTCAAGCACAAAGGCATCACATTATCCGCTACGCCCAAAAGCATAAAAACCGGCTTCGGAAAAATCATCCAGAAAAAAAACAAAAACACGGGAATGATATTATTGTATTTCATCATGGCTCCCGCATATTCTCCTATCCCATCCTTTTTTCCGGCACCGACACTTTGGCTGATCAGAATGGACGCTCCCATAACCAGTGAATTGCAAAAAGACATTGTCGTCCACACCGGCGAAGACACATTACCTAGTGCACTCATATACAGATCATTTGCATGACCGAGAAAAATTCGGTCAATAATCATCTGCAACTGTGCAATAATATTATTTAGTATGATCGGAACTGCTATGGAGAGCAGTCTTTTCATGTATATACTGTTATTTCTCAAATTTTTAATCCTATTTATTTTCTATCTTTTATTTTACTCTTTAATTCCTGAACCAGTTCCAGATAATCTCTGTGTTTCATATCCGGGAAAGCCTTGATCAGACGTCCCTGACCCACAAATGTATGCTCTACGATGGAACTTGACAACTCGTCAAATTCTTTCTGCAAGTCTGCCTTATTCTTGCGGAGCGTCTCGATGGATCTGCTTACTTTTTCTTCGGCAGCATCCTTAAACTCAGCCTTGGCTAAGGCCGCCTGCACCTTACTTTCGCCAACCTTCTGCGCGGTATCGATAGTTGTTGTTGCCAGAGAATCACTGATTTTATCGCTGATCACTCTCATATTGGCACGGATCGTATCCAGTCGGGTAAGTTTCTTGTTCAATCCCTGAATGACCGCAACCGTCACAATCAGATCCGCCAGATACAGTGCATAAAAAATCGCAATGACGATCCATCCCACAATGGAAGGCGCATGTGCGGAAGTTTGATGCTCCACAAAAGACTGAAATACTTTTACAACAAGCAGGATTGCCACGCCCCAGATCAGTGAGAATTCCAGACAAATATATCCGTGCAGATTCAATGGTTTACTCGAATAATCCCACCATCTCGCATGAAAGCAGACATCCAGAAGCCATCCCGCGATCAGTTCTACCGCTGTCGCCAGAATCACGCCAAACAGGAAGATCATCCCGTCATTCATCTGATAACCGCCACCCTGGATCGTGTTGATCATCGCAAAAACAGAGAGGACCCCGAATCCATATACCGGGCATACAGGCCCGTTTAAAAAGCCTCTGTTGATCACCTTTCCACAAGCTACCGCATGATAGACAACCTCAAGTGCCCAGCCTCCAAATGAATAGATCAGAAAGTACCAGCATATCTGGTAATATGTCATTCCACAAATCATCTTTTGTTCCCCTCACTCCTACATTTTCCGTACTTATGTACACGTTCCATGTTAATAAAATGTCTCTCATTCGTCAACCCAAAATCAGCCCTTAGCGTCTGGTCTATTGCCTGCATTTTTCCATTATACTGTAATCTCAATTTGATTATCCTCAACCGCAACAATGCAGCTTTCG